>Ga0134127_10000210_pt1 | contig 68597 bp, 66 predicted proteins | sample KB31753_FD_96459 | JGI IMG/M metagenome (GOLD analysis project Ga0134127, IMG submission 96459) | Terrestrial soil microbial communities with excess Nitrogen fertilizer from Kellogg Biological Station, Michigan, USA - KB3-175-3 | ecosystem: Environmental > Terrestrial > Soil > Unclassified ... | reverse complement strand
GTTTCGAGATCGATCTGCTGGTCGGCGCCATGCACGGCGCCCACTTTCAGGTCCACGAGGCCGTCCTTGCCGAACGAGGCGATGGGCGCGCCCGTCTTCGCGTTCAGCTCCGCGAGCCGGTAGCCGGTCGTCACGTAGACGATGCGCTCGTCGCCGCGTCCGTCGGTCCAGTAGGAGAGGCCGCGGCCCGAGAGCTGGCGCGGCGCGACGCCGGCGCGCTTCCCTTCGCGCACGCTGTGCGACCAGATCAGCTCGCCGGTCTTCGCGTCGAGCGCGATGACCGAGCGGCGCGTGCCGGCCGTCGCATAGATCACGCCCTTGACCATCAGCGGCGTCCCTTCGAGCTTGTACTCCGGGAACGGGCCGAACGCGTCGGTCTTGAAGCGCCACGCGACCTTGAGCTTGCCGAAGTTCGACGCGTTGATCTGGTCGAGCGGTGAATAGCGCGAGCCCCTCAGGTCGCCGTTGTAGTGCGGCCACTCGCCGTTCTTCGTCGACGGCTGTCCCGCCGCCGCAAATTGCCCGGGGGCGGTCGTGCCGACGAACACCTGCCCGGAAATACCGACCCACGTGAGCCCGACGATGACCACCGTCACCGCGGACAGGAACCCGACGACGTTCTTCGCCATTTACGGTTCCTCCGTTGAAACGTCCGCCTTCGCCCCTCGCGCTTCAGCGAGACAAGTGCGGGAAGGATACACCGGGAACCCTTATTTCTTCGGCGTCCAGTGCTGGCGGCGGAGCGGCCGGGAGCGTCCGACCATTTCGCCGGCCAGATGCTGCGGCGACGGGGCGTGGACCTTCGACAGCTTGCCGTCGCGCATCAGCCGCTCGTAGGCCGCGTCCGCGGTGGGTGCGTCGGCGTCGCCCTGATCGAAATGGGTAAACGACGCCTGGTCGGAGAGGTGCAACAGCTTCGGCATCGCCTTCAGGTGCGCGCCGGAGTTGCGAAACGCGCGCATCGCCTGCAGGCTCTGCCAGACGGTGGCAGTCCAGAAGCCGTTCTCGGAGTCGTTCGCCGTCCATCCACCCAGGTACCCGGACGCGCGGCGCGCCTGCGAGATCGATCGCAGCGAATGAAACATGAACCGGGGAAGGTGCCAGCGCGAGGCCAGGTGGAGGCGCGTGACGGAGACGACGGGCATGGCTAAGTGGAAAAGTTTAAAAGTGGAAAAGTGGAAAAGTAAGTGAAAAGTGAAAGTAAAATCGACCGCCATGGTGGCTACCGCTCAACTCTACAAGTGGGACGAGGTCGTGCTGGAGGAGGTCCGGGACGGCATTTCGAGGAAGTTCATCTCCGGCGACCGCGAAATGGTCGCGCAGATCACCCTCAAGCGCGGCGCGACGGTGCCGACCCACTCGCACGAAAGCGAGCAGCTCACTTACGTGCTGACCGGCGCGCTGAAGTTCACGCTCGACGGGCACGACGTCACGGTGCACGCGGGCGAACTGCTGCGCATTCCGTCGTGGATGCCGCACAGCGCCGAAGCGGTCGAGGACACCTTTGAGCTGGACCTGTTCAGCCCGATTCGCCAGGACTGGATCGACGGGACGGACGATTACTTCCGGACCTGACGGTAACCACGACCCTACACGACACCTGACACCTGACACCTGCCTGCGTCAGTGGTGCACGCCTGGCGCCTCGTGGCCGGTGCGCGCCACGTAGTCGACGTACGACCCCGGGTAGGCGTGCGGCTCGGTCTCGACGCCCGACTCGCCGCCAAGCTCCAGCACGCGGTTGCTCAGCCCGCGCAGGAACGCGCGATCGTGCGACACGAACAGCATCGTCCCCTCGAAGCCGCCCAGCGCCTCGACGAGCATCTGCTTGGTCGCGAGATCGAGATGGTTGGTCGGCTCGTCGAGCACGAGGAAGTTGGGCGGGTCGAGCAGCATGCGCGCCATGACGAGCCGCGTCTTCTCGCCGCCTGACAGCGCCCGGATCTTCTTGTCCACGTCATCGCCGGAGAACTGGAACGCCCCCGCGAGGTTGCGCAGCACGCCGATCGACTCGTTCGGGAAATCGCGCTGCAGCTGCTCCTCGATCGTCAGGTCCGGGTCGAGCAGGTCGAGCGCCTGCTGCGCGAAGTAGCCCACCTTGAGGCTGGCGCCCAACTGGATGGCGCCCGCGTCCGGCGTGACGGCGCCCGCCACCATCTTCAGCAGCGTGGACTTCCCCGCGCCGTTCTTGCCCATCACGCACCACCGCTCGCCGCGGCGGATGTTCAGGTTGAGGTCGTCGTAGATCACGCGGCGGCCGTACGCCTTTTTCACGTGCTCGATCGTGACGACCTGCTCGCCGGAGCGGGCCGGCTGGCGGAAGTCGAACGTGACGACGCGGCGCCGCTTGGGCAGCTCGATCTTCTCGATCTTCTCCAGCGCCTTGACGCGGCTCTGCACCTGCGCCGCCTTGGCGGCGTGCGTCTGAAAACGCTCGATGAAGCGCTGCTCCTTGGCCAGCATCGCCTGCTGCCGCGCGTACGCCGCCTCGCGGTTCGTCTCGCGAATCGCGCGCTCGCGCTCGTAGAAATCGTAGTTGCCGCTGTAGACGGTGATCTCGCCGCCGTCGATCTCGGCCACCCTGCCGACGATGCGGTTCATGAAGTCGCGGTCGTGCGAGGTCATGAGCAGCGCGCCGGGCATGGACCTGAGGAAGTCCTCCAGCCAGACGATCGATTCGATGTCGAGGTGATTGGTCGGCTCGTCCATCAGCAGGACGTCCGGGCGCCCGAGCAGCACGCGCGCCATCGCCACGCGCATCTTCCAGCCGCCCGACAGCTCCCCGACGTCGCCCTCGATGCGCTCGTCGTCGAAGCCGAGGCCGTGCAGGACCTCGCGCGCCTGGCTCTCGAGCGCGTAGCCGCCCGCGTGTTCGTACTCCTCCTGCACTTCGCCGAAGCGCGCGAGGATCGAGTCCATGTCGGCGGCTCGATCGGGATCGCTCATGGCGTGCTGCAGCGCCTCGAGCTCGTGGTGCAGGTCGCCGAGCCGTCCGCTCCCGGCAATCGCCTCGTCGAGCACCGAGCGGCCCGACATCTCCTCGACGTCCTGGCGGAAGTAGCCGATGGTGAGCTTCTTCGGCACCGAGACGTCGCCCTCGTCCGGCGATTCCTCGCCGACGATCATGCGGAACAGCGTCGTCTTGCCGGCGCCGTTGGGACCGACCAGGCCGACCTTTTCGCCGGGATTGAGCTGGAAGGAAGCGTCGACGAACAGCACCTGCCGCCCGTACTGCTTGTTGACGCGGGAGAAGGAGATCATCTGGGCGGCGCGGGCGGGCTTACGCCCCGGCCTGGATGGCGCGGGCGATGGTGGAGATGAGGATTTCTGGCACGAACGGTTTCGGCACGTGTGCGTAGAAGCCGGCACGCAGCACCGTGGCGCGGTCCTGCGGCGTGGCGTAGGCCGTCACCGCTATCACCGGCACGGCGCCCCCCTCGTCCGGCGGCATCCGTCGCAGCTCGCTGATGAACGTGTAGCCGTCCGCGCCCGGCAGGCCGATGTCGGCGATGACGACCTGCGGACGTTCGCCGTTCCCGGTGCGCATCGTGCCGAGCGCCTCGGCCACCGACGCGACCGCCGTGACGGAGCCACCGGCGTCGGTCACCGCGGTCGCCACGATCTCACGCGCGTCGGCATCGTCTTCGAGCACGAGGATGCGCGCGCCGCGGAGCTGCGTGGCGGGGGTCGCCGGCACGTCCCGCCGTTCGCCGGCGTGCCGGGCGGGCAGGACCACCGTGAAGGTCGTGCCGGCGCGCAAGCCGGCGCTCTCCACGTCGACCGTCCCGCCGTGCATGTGGAGGATCTCGCGCACGAGCGCCAGCCCGAGGCCGAGGCCGCCGTGACGGCGCGCCGCGGACGGGTCGGCCTGCTTGAACCGCTGGAACACCTGCGGGATGAACTCCGGCGAGATCCCCATGCCGGTGTCCGTGATCGATACGCGGAGACGGTTGTCGACCTCGGCGAGGCGGATCGAGATGTGACCGCCGGCGTCGGTGAACTTGACGGCGTTCGACAGCAGGTTCCAGAAGACCTGGAGGAGACGGTCCTCGTCGCCGCGCACCCGCAGGAGGCCGGCGGGCAGGTCGGTGGACACCTCGATCCCCTTGGCATCCGCCGCGGGGCGGATGACGTCGAGCGACGAGGCGATCGTCGCCGCCAGATCGACGTCACGCAGCTCCAGCCGCACCTTCCCCGCGGTGATGCGCGCCATGTCGAGCATGTCGCTCACCAGCGTGAGCTGCGCCGACGCGTTGCGGTCGATGACGTCGATGGCGCGGGCGAGCATCGCCGCGTCGGGCGTCCGCGAACGCAGGATGCGCGTCCACCCGAGCACCGCGTTGAGCGGCGTCCGGATCTCGTGCGACAGCGTCGCGAGAAATTCGTCCTTGACCCGCGACGCCTCCTCGGCCATCTGCCGCGCCTCTTCGGCGGTGGCGATCTGCGCGCGCAGCTCGCGCTCGGTGGCGACGCGTTCGCTGACATCGACCACGACGGTGATGGTCCCGACGATGACGCCTCCCTGCACCAGCGGCGCGATGCGTCCGCTCTGCGGCATCGGTTCGCCGGAGGCCAGCCGCGCGCGGGAAATGACGTGCCGATGCAGCGCGTGCGACAGCACCTTGACCTCGCCGCGGAGCGCTTCCGCGTAGTACTGATCGAAGCCGCGCTCCTTCAGCGCCGGCAGCACGTCGAACAGCGCCCGGCCCACCGCCGCGGTCGACGCAATGCCGGTCGCGGTCTGCAGCCACTGGTTCCACGAGCGGATGCGCAGCTCCACGTCGGTCGTGAAAATGCCGTCGGCCGCGTGGTCGTTGAACCACTGCAGCGTGGCGGCGCCGAGGGTGACGGGATCCGCCGGGTCCGGGCGTCGTGTCATGGCGTCTGGCTGCGCTCCCATTGTTCGACCGCGACGAGCAGCCGCGTCAGCGACTGCACCGTCAGCACGATGACCACGTAGCCCGTGACTTCCGCCTCGCGCAGGCGGAAACCGGCCGTGACGACGAGGGCGTAGCGGAACGAGTCGCCCGTCCCGATCATCCGATCGACGACGGCGCGGATGCTGGCGATGTCGATGTCCGGCACCGAAAACGACAGCGGCACCTTCAACAGGTTGCCGAAGGTGCCGAGGCAGGCATTGAGCAGGATGTTGCCGACCTCGGTCAACACTTCGCGCGCGGACGCGTCGAGCGCCAGCGGCAGCGCGGGCTCGTTCGTCAACAGTTCCTTCAGCGTTCGCGCCGCGACCGGGTCCAGGATCAGCATCGCGTCGCCGCCGACGGGGCCGCCGAACTCCTGGTGCACGCTCGCGACTTCTCCCTTGACGAATTGGTCGAGCGTGTCGTTGAGCTGATCGATTGGGTGGATGGCGACGTGCGGGACCTCGAGCAGGACCCGATGTCCAGTCAGGCTCGAGAGCGACGCGCCGGCGCGCCCGAAGCCGATGTTCAGCAGTTCGACGAGCGCGTCGTGCTGCGCGGCGCTCAGCTGCATTTCGGACCGCCTTGCAGCGTGCTGCGGATGAGCGGAAGAATCTGCTCGGCCTCGAGCGGCTTGACGAGAAAGCCGGAGGCGCCGGCATCGCTCACCAGCTGCTGCGAAGACGTCTGCACGTCGGCGGACACCACGATCACCTTGGCGGTGCCGTCCATCTCGCGCAGCTTCGCCAGCACGTCGAGGCCGTACATGCCCTTCATGACGAGGTCGAGCACGACCACGTCGGGCCGGGAGACGAAGTAGCGTTCGAGCGCGGACATCCCGTCTTCCGCCTCGAGGACTTCGTAGCCGGCTTCTTCGAGAATCGATCGTGCCCGGCGCCGCGCGAGGCCGGAGTCGTCCACGACGAGAATTCGTTCCTTCATAACCGCTCCACGATGGCGACCGCCATGTTCTCCAGGGTCACCGACGCATCGCTCAGACCGGCCTCGACGACGGAACGAGGCATACCGTAGACGACGCAGGACTCCTCGGCCTCCGTCAGCACGCGCCCGCCCTGCGCCTTGATCCACGCGGCCCCCTGCCGCCCGTCGGCGCCCATGCCCGTCATCACCACGGCAAGCGCCCTCGCGCCAAACGTTTCCGCGGCCGACTGAAACAGCACGTCGACGGACGGGCGATGCTGGGTGTCGAGCGGCCGCATGTCGAGGTGCGCGACCACGCGTCCTTCGACACGGCGAAACAGCAGGTGGCGGCCGGCCGGGGCGATCAGCGCGACGCCGGGCACGACCTCGTCGCCTTCGGCCGCCTCCTTCACCGACAGCGCAGACACCTCGTCGAGCTTGCGCGCGTACATCTCTGTATAGCCGACGGGCATGTGCAGCACAACCGCAATGGGCACGGGCAGATCCGCCGGGAAGCGCGGCACCATCGTCTTGAGCGCCTGCGGACCGCCGGTCGAGATGCCGATGACGACGATGTCCACATTGCCCGCACCGGTGCGCGCCCGCACCGGCGCAAGGACTGCCGCGGCCGCCGGCGGCGCCGCCCCGGCGCCGGCGAAGACCCGCCGCATCGGCGCCAGCGCCGCGGCCTTCACCTTGTCGAGGAGCTCGTCGCTGACCTCGAGCAGGCGGTCGCTGGCCAGCGCGGTCGGCTTCTGCACGAAATCGACGGCCCCGGCGTCGAGCGCCGCCAGCACCTTCTCCCCGGACTGGCTGGCGACGCTGATGATGACGACCGGGGTCGGGCGCCGCGCCATCTGCTCGTGCACGAACCCGACGCCGTCCATCTCCGGCATGTTCAGGTCGCACGTGATGACGTCGGGATTCAGCTCCTCCGCGAGCGCGAGCGCCTCACGGCCGTCGCGCGCCGTGCCGACGACCTCGAGGAACGGGCTGCGCGACAGCATCTGCGTCACCATCTTCCGCACGTAGGCGGAGTCGTCGACCACGAGGACCTTGACGATTCGATTCACAGGCACACCAGCGTCGCGCTCATGGCTTCACGTAGACGTAGGCGCCGCCCATCTCGCGCAGGTCGAACCGGCTCGCGGTTCGCAGCAGCGATTCGGCCGCGCCGACGCACAGAAATCCCGGCGACGGCATGACCCCGGCGAACGTCTCGACGACCTGCGCCACCGTCGCCGGGGTGAAATAGATGAAAAGATTGCGGCAGAAGATGACGTCGCACGGCGCCAGCGGCAGCACGTCCTCCCGCACGACGACGTTGGTGCGCGTCCACGACGAGATGCGGCGATGGATGTCCGCGCGGATCTCCCACTCGCCCGGCGCATCCGCCGGTCGAAAGTACTTCTCGCGCATGGCGGCGGGAATCTGGCGGAACGCGCGTCCGCCGTAGCGGCCCGCCCGCGCGCGCGCCAGCGCGGCCGGGCTGGCATCGCCGGCGCGAATGTCGATCGCCGCCCGCGCGAACCAGCCGGCGTCGTCGAGCGCCATCGCAATCGACAACGGCTCCTCGCCCGACGCGCACGGCACGCTGGCGATGCGGATCGGAGCGCGGCGGCGCTCGACGAGCGTCGGCAGGATCGTCTCGACGAGCGCCTTGATCTGATCGAACTCGCGCCAGAAGTACGTTTCCTGCACCGACAGCGCGTCGATCGCCCGCAGCCACTCGCCGGCGGCGTCGGGGTCGTACTTGAGCAGGTAGTAGTAGTCGAGGAACGAATCGAACCCGCGGTCGATCGCCAGCGGCGCGAGCCGATCGCTGAGGAAGTCGAGGCGCGAATCGTCGTAGTACATCCCGGTGTGCGCGTGCACGAGGTCGCGCAGCAGCTCGAGCGTCCGCTCCGGGGCCCGCAGCCCGCGCACGTCGGGCGCCACCGGCCGGCGCGCGAACACCTCGCTCATCGGTCCGTCCCGCCGTTCCACCGGTGCCGCCGGCACATGGCGGCCGCGAGCCGCCGGACGCGCTCGTCGGGATCCGAGACGCTGAGCGCGGCGACCGCCGCGGCAGCGGAGGTCGTGCCGAGGCGCCCGAATGCCGCCACCGCGGCGCGCCGGACCGCCGCGTCGTCGTCCTCGAGCGCGTGCTGCAGCGCCTCGGAGGCGCGCGGATGCCGCATCCGCGCGAGCGCCTCGACCGCCGCCAGTTTCGTCGCCACGCGCGGCGCCTGCAGCTTCCGCGCGAGATCGTCGACGGCGGCCTGCGGCAGCGCGGCGAGGGCGCGCAGCGCGGCGTCGCGCGTCTCCGTCGCGGACGCGAGGTTGACCAGCGCGGTCACCGCCGCGGCGCGGGCCGCGGCGTCGTCCGACGCCGCGAGCCGCACGAGCGATTCGATCAGCAGTCGCGGCAGGTCCGGCGGCTCGGCCAGGCAGGCGGCCCACGCCAGCAGTTCCGCCGCCCTCGCCGTCGAGCGCGCGGGCAGCGCTCGCACCGCCGCGCGGCGGAGGAACGCTTCACCGGACTTCACCGCGTCCTCGAGCAGGTCGTCGGCGGCCGGGTGCGCGCCGGCCGCGACCGCCGTCAGCGCGGTGGACGCCACCTCGGGATCGGGATCCTTGATCAGCGGGAGCGCCATTTCGCCGGCGATGTAGGCATCGATCGACGCCAGCGCCTGCAGCGCGGCGATGCGGACGTGCGGCGCCGGGTCGGCCTGCACGAGACGCGTGAGCGCGCTCACCGCTTCGATGTCGCCGCGCAGGGCGAGCGAGCCGGCCGCGAAATAGCGCACCCAGGCATCGTCGTCGTCGAGCGCGCCGACGAGCGCCAGCGTCGCGGCGTCTCCCGCGACCTGCCGCAGGGCGTGCGCCGCCGCCGAGCGATTGCGCGGCGTCTCGCGGCCGAGCGCCTCGATCAGCAGCGACGGCGCGCTCGGGTCGTCCATCATCGGCAGCTGTTCGATGGCGGCGCGCCGCACGTCGTCGTCCGCGTCCCGGAGCTTGCTGACCAGGCTCGGCACGCAGGCGTCGAAGCCGAAATAGCCGGCAACCCGCACCGCGCAGGCGCGCACGCGCGGATCGTCGTCATCCAGCCGCGGCCTGATGCGGCTCGCGGTCGCCTCGGCCCCAATCGAATTGATGGCCGCGATCGCGGTCTGACGGACGATGGCCTGCTCGTGGGCGAACAGCGCCAGCAGCGGGTCGAGCGCCGCCGGCTCGCAGAGACGGGCCAGCGCCGCGGCGGAAGCGGCGGTCAGCTCCGCGTCGGCGCCGTCGAGCGCGGCGACGAGCGGCGGCACGGCGCGGCGATCGCCCAGCGCGCCGAGCAGGGTCGCCGCCGCGATGCGCGCGGCGCGCTCCCCCTCGACCAGTCTCTCGATGAGCGGCGCGACCGACTCGCGGCCGATCGCCATGAGCGCGGCGGTCACGGCCTCTTCGACATCGCGGTTGCCCACCGCGCGAACGATCGCGGGCAGGCCCGCCGCGCCGCTCCATCCGAGCACGGCGACGAGCGACGCCAGCGGTGGCCGGCCCTGCTCCGCCGCCGCCGTGAGCGCTGCGACACCGGCAGGACGGAGCGCGGCGCGCGCCACGTCGACGATGTGGGCGCCGGCGCCGAACGTGTCCTCCTCACGCGCGCGGATCTGGTCGAGCGCGGCCGCGACCGCGGCGGCGCCGTCCCCGTCGACGCCGCGGTTGAGGACGCCGACGAGCGGCGCCACCGCGTCCTCGTCGCCGATCGCGGCAAGCGTCTCGATCACCGCCGGCCGCAGCAGGTCGTCGCCGAGCAGCGACGTCAACGCCGGCGCCACGCGCGGATCATCGGCCCGGGCCAGCGCGGCGATCGCGGGAAACGACAGGAAGAAATCGCCGGAACGCGCGATCTCCGCCAGGCGGTCCACGGCGTCGCCGGCGCCGATCGACCCGAGCGCCTCGATGGCGTGGAACCTGACGTTCGGCTCCTCGTCGTCGAGCGCGGCGACCAGCGCGGGCACGGCCACCGGATCGCCGACGTGGCCGAGCGCCAGCGCCGCGTGCATGCGCAGGTCGGCCTGCGCGTCGGAGAGCAGCTCGATGAGCGGCGAGGTGACGTCGCGGTTCGCCGAGAGCACCTGCAGCGCGCTGCTGACGACGTTCAGGTCGTGATAGCCGCGCCGCAGCGTGTCGAGGAGGTGGGCGATTTCGGCGGTCGAGGCGCGCTGGCGCAGCGTGCGGACGGCGGCACCGCGCAACTGCCAGTGACCGGCGCCGACGGCCTCGATCGCGCCCGCCGTCGACGCTCCCGGCGGCGCGTGTTCCAGCTGCGCCATCAGGTCGCGCTGCTCATCGAGCTGCGGCGTGACGTCCTCGATCGTGAGCATCGCGCCGAGGATCGCGTCGTCCGAGGTGAGCGGCGCGATGGTTACGAACTGTTGCATTTCGGCGAAATGCCGCGACGGGTGGCGCGGCGGGCAGGCGAACACGTAGTGGTGGAAGGCAGGCGCGAGCACGCGCGACGTGCCGGTGGACAGCACTTCGTCGAGAAACGCGCGGATGACGTCGGTGCGCGCGGCCGCGACGAGCGACAGCAGCGGCCGGCCGCGGACGTCGTCCTCCGACAGACCGGTGACGGAGGCGAGCCACGCGTTCCAGCTCTGGATCGTCGCCGCCTGGTCGATGGTGACGACCCCGAGCTCCCCGGACCCGTTCATCACGCGGCTAGCGTCCGCGGCCCCGGCCGTTGGCCGACCTGGCCGCGACGGCCGAGTCCATGAGTCCGGTGAGCGCTTCCGCCTGCTTCAGCAGATCCGCCGTCCCGCCGCGCGTCTGGCGGACGCCGTCGGCATTGCGCTCGGTGATGCGCCGGACCTCGGCCAGCTGCGTCACCAGCTGCGCGGCGCCGGCGCTGTGGCCCTTGTTCGCGTGCGTCAGGGCCTTGATATCGCGCACGGTGGACGCCGCGGCCTTCGACATCTCCTTCATCGTGCGCGCCTGTTCGGCCGTGGCGCGCGCGGCCTGCTCGGACTGGATCTTCATCGACTCGGTGACGGACGTGATCTGCGTCGCCGCCGCGGACTGCTCGCCCATCGCCTTGGCCACGGCCCCGATCTGCCGCGTCAGATCGCCGACCGACGCCGACACCTGGGCCACCGCCGCCGCCTGCTCCGCCAGCGCCCGCGAGGTCGTGGCCGCCCCCTTGCGGATGGCCTCGGTGGCCTGCGTGAGCTGCGCGGTCGCTGCCGTCTGCTCGGCCGTGGCCTTGCGCACCTCGACGGCCAGCTTCGCGGTGCTCTGGGCGGCCTTCATGATGTCGCGCGACGCGCGCCCCTGTTCGCCGACCGCCTTGGTCACCTCCTGCGCGATCTTGCGCATCCGGGCCGTGCCCTGCGCGACGCCGCCGACCGCCGTGGCCTGCTCGGCCGTCGACAAGGCGACCGTCTTCGCCTGATCCGCTGTCGACGAAATCGCCGTCGCCACGGTCCTGCCGGCGGTGCGCTGCTCCTCGGCCGCGCGCGCAATCTGGCCGACGAGCTCCGTGGTTTCGCCGATGCCGGCGAGAATCCTCCGCAGCCCTGCGGCGCCGGCCTCCGCGACGGTGCTGCTGTCGTCGGCGACCCGCAGGCTCTCGTTCGACGCGGCAATCGCCTCCTGCGCCACGTCCTGCAGTCCCTTGACGATGCCGGCGATGTCGGAGGTCGCCTTGGCGGACAGGTCGGCGAGGTTGCGGATCTCCTCGGCGACGACTGCGAACCCGCGCCCCGCGTCGCCGGCTCGCGCCGCCTCGATCGACGCGTTGAGCGAGAGGAGGTTGGTGCGCTCGGCGATGAGGTTGATGGTGTCGACGATCGAGCTGATCTCGTTGGCGCGCTTCCCCATCTCGCGCAGCACCGACGCGGACTGCGCCATCGTCTCACGCAGGCGCGCGATGCCCTGGATGGAACGCTGCACGGCGGCGCCGCCTTCCTCCGCCGCGCTCGACGTGCGGCGCGTGAGGTCGTTGGCGCGCCCCGCCATCACGCTGACCGCCTCGATCGACCGCTGCATCTGCTCGGCGCTGGTCGCCGCGCCGGCGGCGGTCTCGGTGATCTGCCGGCCGCTCTGCGCCACACTCTGGATCGACCTCGCGGTCTGCTCGATCGCGGTGCTGTTCTGCTCCACCATCGTCCCGAGGTTCTCGGTCATCGCGCCGACCTCCTCGATCGACGCGGCCATCTCGTTGATCGACGTCGCGGTCTCCTCGGCCGCCGCGGCGAGCGCGTCCGCGTTGCCGGCGACGCTGCGGACCGAGGTCCCCATCTGGATGAGCGATGCCGACGCCTGCTCGACCGAGGCGGCGAGCGAGCCCCCGTCGTCCTTCAGGTTCTTGATGCTCGCCGAGATCTGCGCCATGGCGACGTTGACCTGCTCGGCGGAGCTCGACATGGCCGTCGACGTCTGGGCGACGTTCCTGATCGACGCGGCCGTTTCCTCGACCGCGCTGGCGTTCTGGGCGGTCAACGCGGCGACGCTTCCGGCGTTGGCCGCGACCTGCTCGACCGACGCCGCCATCTCGTTGACGCCCGCCACGAGCTCCTCGGTGGAGGACGCGATGCTCTCCACCTGCGTCGCGGTCTCGCCCAGCGTGATGGCCATCGATTCGACGCCGGCGAGCGCGGAGTCGAGCGACTTCACCTGCTCGGCGGCGCCGTCCCAGACTTCGTCCGCGATGCGTGCGATGCCGTTGGCGGAGGCCGTCAGCTGCGCCGCCTGCCCGAGGACAAGCCTGGGATCGAAGCTCGCGGTCGCGTGTCCGTTGCCGTTCGCGTTGCGTCGTCGTACTGCCATGGCACTTCTCCGGGCGGCCGTTCAGGCCGCGAGTATCGGGTCTTTCGACGCCAGCAGCTGGTCGAGGTCGAGGATCACGATCATCCGGCCGCCGATGGTGGCGATGCCGGCGACGTAGGTGTGGCCCCCTGCACCGAGCGCATCGGCGGGCGGATGGATGGCCGACGGATCGATGCGGAGGAACTCGCGGCACGCGTCCACGAGCAGGCCGACACTGCGTCCGCTCGTGTTCACCACGAGGAACCGCGTCCGCAGGTCGAGCGGCGCGCGCTCGAAGCCGAACCGCGCGCGCATGTTGATCGCCGGGATGATCTGCCCGCGCGAGAACACCACGCCGTCGACAAACGGCGCGGCGTTGGGCACGCGCGTGATCTCCTCCACCAGGTCGACGTGCGCGATCTGGCTGCTCGGCACGGCGTAGGTCGTGCCGGCGACCGTGAAGAGAATGTATTGATCGGCGCGCTGGTCGCTCATGCGGTCTCCCTCTCGCGGTGCGCGGCGGCGCGCATCCCTCGCGCGGGACCCGCCAGCGCGGCGGCGTCCAGGATGAGGACGGCGCGGCCGTCTCCGAGGTCGGTCGCCCCGGCGATGCCGTGCACGCGGATCAGCGGATCGGAGGTCGAGCGCACGACGATCTCGCGCTGGCCGACGATGCGATCGACCGTCAGCACGACGGCCGCGGCGCCGGCGCCCACCACGAACGCATGCAGCCTCGGCTGCGGCGTCACCGGGATGCCAAGCACCTCCGAAAGGCGCACGATGGGCGCGGGCGCCCCGCGGTACTGCACGATTTCCCCGGCCTCGAGCGCGCGAATCGCCGCCGGGTCGAGCTCGATGACCTCGCGCACGGCGGCCTGCGGCACCGCGAAGGTCTGTCCGCCGACGCGCGCGATGAGCGCGTCGGTAATGGCCAGCGTGAGCGGCAGCTCGAACGTGAACCGCGTGCCGTGCCCCGGCGTGGACGCCAGGCGCATCGATCCGCCCAGCTCCTGGACGGTCGTCCGCACGACCGCCATGCCGAAGCCGCGGCCGCTGACGCGGTCCGAGGCCTCGCGCGTCGAGAAGCCCGGCGAGGAGATCAGATCCAGCAGCGCCGCTTCGTCCACATGGGAAGGGACGGAAAGCCCCGCGACGCGCGCACGCGCGATCACGCGCTCGGCGTCGATGCCGCGCCCGTCGTCGGCAATCTGAATCGTGACGATCTCGCCGGCGGCGCTCGCGGCGAGCGCGATCGTCCCCTCGGGCGGCTTGCCGGCGGCGACGCGCTCGTCGACCGTCTCGAGCCCGTGACTCACCGCGTTGCGCACGACGTGCAGGACCGGATCGAGCATCCGCTCGACGAGGAACTTGTCGATCTCGGTCGCCTGGGCGGAGATGTCCACGGAGACGCGCTTGCCGGTCTCGCGTGCGAGATCGCGGACCACGAACGGCACGCGCCGGAAGATCTCGCCGACCGGCACGAGGCGCACGCGCATCACGCCGTCGCGCAGCTCGCGCAGCTGGCGCTCGAGCGCGGACGTGTTTTCCTGGATGGCACGCCAGTCGGAAGAGGGGACGCGCGACTCGACGCGCGCGACGGCGTCGCCCAGCCGCGCGCGACGGATGACGAGGTCGCCGATCATCCGCATGAGATCGTCGAGACGCGCGAGATCGACGCGGACGTATTGCCCGCTCGACAGCGTCGCGCCGCCGCGGTCCATGAGGACGGCGGCGGCCCGCGCCGCGTCGGCGTCCGGCTCGACTCTCGAGCAGACCATGCCGTCGGCACGCCACGCCTCGCGCGCCTGCTCACCCGGCTCGCCCTGGAACACGAAGCGGAAGGCGATGCCGCCTCCCTCGCCCACCAGCGGCGCCGCCGAGACGATCTCCCCCGTCGCGCGCAGGCGCGCGCGCACGAAATCCACGTTCACGCCGCGCGCGAGCAGCTCGGGCGAGGGGGTGAAGAGGCATTCCCACGACCCGCCCGGCACGGGCGCGACGGGCAACGCGCCGCCAGACGCCACGTCGTTTGCGGGCGCGATCAGGCGCAGCTCGGCGACGGTCGGCTCGACGTCCATCGGCGGCTCGTGGTTGCGCCGCGCGGCGATGGCGTGCTCGAGCAGGCGTGCGCCGTCGATGAGCGTGTCGACGCCGGCCGTCGTCAGGCGGACCTCCCCTTCGCGCGCGGCGCGCAGGTAGGTCTCCATCTCGTGCGCGAGCAGCTCGATCTCGCGGTGCTCCACCATCCCCGCGATGCCCTTCAGCGAGTGGAACGCCCGGAACAGCTCCTCGCTGACGGCCCGATCCGGACGCGGCTGGCCGACCGACCGCTCGAGCGCGAGCAGCGTGCGGCGAACCGCCGTCAAGTGCTCGTCACACTCGGCAAAGTAGTCGTCGAGAAACGTGTCGAGGAATTCCGTCACTGGCGGGCCGCCTCGAGCAGCTCGCGTGCGGTGCTGGCGAGGCTGCCCGGTGCGAACGGCTTCGTCATGTACGCGGTGGCGCCCGCTTCGAGCGCCGCGGTCCGACTCGCCTCGTCGCCCCTGGTCGTGAGGATGATCACCGGCACCTGACGGTATTTCGAGTGCGACCGCACGAAGCCCAGCACCTCGAGGCCGTGCATATCCGGCATGTTCAGGTCCAGCACCATCAGTTCCACGGGTCCGAGCGCGAGGCGCTCGATCGCTTCCAGGCCCGATGACGCTTCGACGAACTCGGACGGTCCGGACAACGCCGCGAGCGACGCCTTCACCATGCGCCGAATGGTCGGCGAATCATCGACAATCAGGATTTGGTTCATCCGAAGCGAGGCCCGCGGCGGGACAAGCGTAGGGCGTTTCACTATATCGCGCCGTACGTGCGAGTTCCGCACGTAAAGCCACGGTTGAGTCGCAATTGAGGGTGGAAGTGCGGACCGCGATTCCGTCGCCGCATCGAATAATGAAGCCGTGACCGCGCGCACCGTGTATTCGACCGGCAAGGGCCGCATGTGTCCGCGGTGCGGCTGGCCGGAGACCAACTGCCAGTGCAGCAGCCGGCAGGCCAACGAGGCACTCCCCTCGCGTATCGTCGCGAAGCTGCGCATGGAGAAGAAGGGACGCGGCGGGAAGGTCGTGACCGTGATCGACGGCCTGCCGCGCAACGACACGTTCCTGAAAGAGCTGGCGCAGGAGCTGAAGCGCAGCTGCGGCACCGGCGGCACCATCGTCGATGGCGGGATCGAGCTGCACGGCGACCTGCGCGATCGCGTGCGCGACGTGCTGGCTGGGAAGGGCTACGCGATCAAGGGCTGACCAGAGTCATCCGCGACGGCGGCCGCGGCGCATCGTCTTCGCGCCCTTGATTTTCGCAACCGTCTCGTCCGAGTGCCTGGTGCCGCGGGCAGTCGGCGCAGGCTTTCGATGGGCCTTGCCGGGCGCGTCCACGGTTCCACCACTGCGACTGGCGGCGCGCGGCTTCGGCGTCGGGGCAGGGTTGGCCGCCGCCCTGCCCGATTCGAACGCGCCGCCGAGATCTTCGAGCAGTGCGGACGCGCTGTCGCGGATCTGTTCGACCTGGGCGTTCAGGGCCTTCCGGTCGAACCACCCTTCGGCCTTGCTCTCCACGGTCCCGATCAGTCGTCCGAGCTGCTCGGCGAGCGCGACGACCCGTTTCTCGACTTTCTTTTCGTCGGCCATGCGACCCCCGTTCAGTTCGCCTTCAACGCGTCGGCGATCGCGCGGCGCAGTGCCGGATCCTCCGGCGTCACCTGGCTCGGGAAGAACGCCCGCACGCGCCCGTCCTTGCCGACGAGGTACTTGGCGAAGTTCCACGCGGGCAGGTGGCCGCTGGCGCCGAGATACGTGTAGACCGGCGACTGATCGCGGCCCGGCATCGTGACGACCTTCGAGAACATGGGGAACGTCACGTCGTAGGTGCGCCGGCAGAAGGTCGCGATCTCCTCCGCCGTCCCCGGCTCCTGCTCGCCGAAGTCGTTGCTCGGGAAACCGAGCACGGCGAATCCCTTGTCCTTCAGCTCCCGGTGCAGCGCCTCGAGCCCTTTGTACTGCGGCGTGTAGCCGCAGTAGCTGGCGACGTTGACGACGAGCGTCACCTTGCCGCGGTAGTCGCCCAGGTCGGCGGGCTTGCCGAGCAGGGTCTGCGTCTTGAAGTCGTAGAAGGAGGCAGGCCCCGCTGCCGCCCCCACCGCGGCGAACGCGACCACCGACGAGCTCATGGCGAAGATCAAAGTGCGGATCATGCGCTACATCATCGCAGAGACGGCGTTCATCTGCCGTTCATTATTTTCAGCCGGCCGTGCGGCGACCGGAGGTGTATAAGCGACCCGGAGACGGCTTTTATGAAACAGTTTCTGATTTTCCTCATCGCCGCGCTGGCCGTGTCCGTGACGGCCGGCGCGCAAAACGGCTTCACCTACCACGTCGCGCGAACCTTCGAGCTCGGTGGCGACGGGGGCTGGGATTACATCGTCCCGCAGCCATCCCAGCACCGCGTGTACATCGGCCGCACGAATCGCGTGATGGTCGTCGACACGAATGACGGGAAACTCATCGGCGAGGTGACGGGCATGAAGGGCGCGCACGGCACCGCGATCGCGGAAGCGAGCGGCCACGGTTTCGCGACCTCAGCCAACGACCAGTCGATCGTCATGTTCGACCTGAAGACGTTCAAGGAGCTCGCGCGTATTCCCGCGGCGGAGGATGCCGACGCCATCATCTACGACGCGGCGTCGAACCGCGTGTTCTCGCTCAACGGCGACGCGCACTCCTCGACCGTTGTCGACGGCACATCAGGAACGCTGATCACGAACGTTCCGCTCGGCGGCAAGCCGGAATATGGCGCGTCCGCCGGTGAGGGCAAGGTGTACGCGAACCTCACCGACACGAGCGAGGTCGTGGAGATCGATGCGAAGACCGCAACGGTCACGAAGCGGTGGCCAACCGCGCCGTGCCGCCAGCCGGTGTCGATGGCCATCGACACGAAAAGCCATCGGCTGTTCAGCGGCTGCCGCAGCGGTGTGCTCGCGGTGTCCGACTACCAGGCCGGAAAAACCCTCACCACGGTTCAGATCGGGACGGGGGTGGACGGCGCCGGCTACGACGCGACAGCAGGTGACGTCTTTGCGACCAACGCGGACGGCAGCCTGACCGTCATCCACCAGGACAGCGCGGACATGTACCACGTCATCGGCAACGTCACGACGCCAATCGGATCGCGCAACATGGGACTCGATCCAGCAACGCATCGTATCTACGTCGCGGCCGCAACGTTTGCGGCGCCGCCGGCCGGCGCGCCGCAGGGACGTGGCGGCCGTGCGGCCGTGGTTCCAGGCACGTTCAAGCTACTGGTTATCGAGCGATAGCGGCGTCCAGCCGTCCGGGCTGTGCGTGAAGCGCTGCACTTCTCCGCGGACGAAGGCCCGGCTCGCCGCATTCCAGACGAGGTGCTCGACGGCGATCGCCTGCCGCTCGATCCGCAGCACGTTGAAGGCGTTCGGCTCGCCGCGCACGCGTGTGGAGGTCGCGGTTCCCGCCTCGACGACGATGGCGGAGCGGCCGCCGATGCGGTAGCGCTTCGCCGTCGGCCCGGCGAAGGTGACGTGCAGGTGACCGGTGAGAAAGACGTCGATGCCGTCGGCGGCGAGCTGCTCCACCGCCTCGGCGCCCGGCCGCGCGCGCCCGAAGGCGGCGCCCGCGTGCGGCTCGTCGAACGGATGGTGCGCGACGAGGATGGTGACGGCCGAGCGGTCGGCCTGTTTCATCAGCTCGCGGATGCGCCGCAGCTCCCGGCGGCGGATGCCTCCGCCGCCGATCGTGAACGAGCGCGTGGTATCGGTGCCGATGACCGCGATCTCGTGATCGATGTAATGCGGCCGCAGGTCGTCGGTCATGTGGTGACGGTAGCCGCCGAGCGGGTTGAAGAACCGCGCGAAAACGTTGTGCAGCGGGACATCGTGGTTGCCGGGGACGATCAGCTGCGGCCGCGGCAGCGACTCGAGAAACGCGCGCGCCTCGCTGAACTGCTTCGACCGCGCCCGCTGCGTGAAGTCGCCCGACACCGCCACCAGGTCCGGCTCGAGCCGGCGGACGGTGTCGCGCACCACGTCCACCACGACCGGGTTGACGCGGCCGAAATGCAGGTCCGAGAGGTGAACGATCGTACGCATCAGGGCACGATCACGCGCAGCGCCTGCGGCCGGCTGCGAAACGTCAGCGGGTTGTCGAGCGTCACGGGCTCGCCGTCGATCGAAGCCTGCAACCGGCCGACCCGCGCATCGAGCCCGACCGCGGACGCGGTGAACGATTCAAAGCCTTCGAGGGTGCAGATGTCGGCGAATACGGCTGCGATGATCATCTTCGCGACGCCTCCACGGCTCATGCCAGGCGCCATGCACACCTGAAGCCGGCCGCCGGTGAGGTCCTTCCGGCCGCCGAGCTCGAGCCCGCTCAGCTGGTAGGCGTTGTTCCCCACGAACACGAACGGCGTGCGCACGACCGTGCGTCCCACCTCGTCGCTGCGTCCCGCGTCATCTGTCGCCGTTCGAACCTCGACGCGCAGCCGCTGGTAGCGGCGAAACACGCGCAACGTCGCCAGGCCGTGCGCCACCCACTTGCCGCGGCCGATGCGCTGCATCGCGGCGCGCTCGGCGATCAGGCGTGCGTACATCCCGACGCTGGCGTTGTTGACGAAGAGGCGGCCGTTGACCTCGCCGACATCGACGGTCTGCGTCCGTCCCGCGACGATCACGCGCGCGGCGTCGCCGAGGTCGAGCGGGATGCCAAGGTCTTTCGCGAAGTGGTTGAGCGTGCCGAGCGGGAGGACGCCGAGCGGGACGCCGGTCCCGGCGAGCGCACCGGCCGCCGTGCTCACGGTGCCGTCGCCGCCGCCGGCCACGACGACGTCCGAACCGCGGCGCACCGCGTCGGCGGCTTCCCGTGCGAGCGCGGGGCCTTTGGCGAGCCGAACGTCAACCTCCGCGCCGGCGGCGCGAAACGCATCGGCGACCTGCCGTGCGAGCGTTGCATCCTGTTTGCCGGCGCGTGGGTTTAGGAGGACGGTGATCCGTTGATAATACGACGCCATGGCGAAACGCAGACGTCCGCGAGCCGACGCTCGCGGCACGAAGAGGGCGAAACCCGCACCGGCGGCGCCGCGAAAGCGCGCATCCCGCCGGCTCGATGCACGAGCCGATACCCTCGATTTCCGGGACCGGATGTACGAGCCGACCCTCATCGAGGTGCCGACCGAGCGTCCGCTCGATGACTACCTGAAGGTCCGCGTGCCCATTCTCGACCAGGGGCAGGAAGGCGCCTGCACCGGCTTCGGCCTTTCGACCGTCATTCATTACCTCCTCCGCACGCGCAAGGTCGTGCCCGACCGCGCGGAGGTCAGCCCGTGGATGCTCTACGAGATGGCGCGCCGCTACGACGAGTGGCCCGGCGAGCGCTACGAGGGGGCGAGCGCGCGCGGTGCGATGAAGGGCTGGCACAAGCACGGCGTCTGCGCGATGGCCAACTGGCCGAAGGAAGACCGCGACCCCGACCGCTACCGGATCCGTTTCGCGGAAGCGCTGCGCCGCCCGCTCGGCGCCTACCTGCGCGTCAACCACAAGGACGTCATCGCGATGCACTCGGCCATCACCGAGGTCGGCATCCTCTACGCGACCGCCTCGGTCCACGACGGCTGGGACGTCGTCGGCCGCAGCGGCGAGATCGAGTTCGACGCGAAATCGAAGATCACCGGCGGCCACGCGTTCGCCATCGTCGCCTACGACAAGGACGGGTTCTGGCTCCAGAACTCGTGGGGGCCCGACTGGGGACGGCGCGGGTTCGCGCGCCTGACCTACGACGACTGGCTCGCGCACGGCAGCGACGTGTGGGTGGCGCGCCTGGGCGCGCCGATCGAGTTCCGCGAGCACACCTCGGTGTCCCGCGGCGTCGGCGTCACCGCCGGCGGGTCGCGCAGCTACATGTTCTGCGACCTGCGGCCGCACATCATCAGCCTCGGCAACAACGGGCTGCTGCGCACGGAGGGGACCTACGGCACCTCCGCCGACGACGTGAAGGAGATCTTCCAGCACGTCGCGCAGCAGGCCAACGACCGCCAGCACCTGCTCCTCTACGCGCACGGCGGCCTCGTCGCGGAAGATTCCGCCATCCAGAAGGTGGCCGACCTGCGGGGTCCGCTGCTCGACGCCGGCGTCTACCCGATCTCGATCGTGTGGAAGACCGACTTCTGGACGACGCTGAAGAACGTGCTCGAGGATGCGATCGCCAAGCGGCGCCCCGAGGGGTTCCTCGACTCGTCGAAAGACTTCATGCTCGATCGCCTCGACGACGCGCTCGAGCCGCTGGCGCGGTCGATCGGCGGTAAATCGGAATGGGACGAGATGAAGGAGAACGCGATTGCGGCGAGCCAGCCGGGCGGCGGCCTGGCGCTGGTCGCCGACCTGGTCGGCGCGCTCACGCGCCGGTTCCCGTCGCTGCGCGTCCATCTCGTCAGCCACAGCGCCGGCTCGATCGTGTTCGGCGGCCTCGTGGAGCGGCTGGCGGCCGCGCGGCCGGCGCCGGTGGACATCGCGACCTGCACGCTGTGGGCGCCCGCGTGCACGATGAACGTCTACCGCGGCCAGTACCTGCCGTCGGTGCGGAGCGGTCACATCAAGGACCTGGCGCTGTTCACGCTGACCGACAAGGCCGAGCGCGACGACTCGTGCGCGAACATCTACCACAAGTCGCTGCTCTACCTCGTGTCGCACGCCTTCGAGGCGGGACTGGGCAAGGCGCCGTTCCTGCAGGAGCGCGAGGGCGAGCCGCTGCTCGGCATGGCCAAATTCGTCGCGCAGCTGCCGCCGGCGCAGCGCGCCTTCGACTGGGTGCTGGCGCCCAACGCCAACGCGCCGGCGACGCTCGAGGCGTCCACGTCGAAATCGCACGGTGCGTTCGACGACGACTCGGCGACGCTCGCGTCGACGCTCGGCCGCATCGTCGGCAAGGGCAAGATCAGGAACGCGCGGTTCGCGCATCACGCGTCCGCGGCGGCGAACCAGGCGATTCGGGCGCCGCTGAACGCGATCTAGGGCTTCAACGCTCCGCGATCATCTTCTCGAGGATCGCAATGAGCGCGTCGGCGCGCGCCAGCGGCGTCGGCTGCTCGAGCAGGCGCTCGCGATCGAGCTCGTCGATGTGCGCGAGCTGCGACATGCCGTTCACCAGCGCCTCGTCGGTGATGTTGTCGGGCGCGCCGCGCACGCCCGTGCGGCCGCCCGACTCGCGGATCAACGCTTCGAGCCGCTGGCGGCGCGCATGCAGGGCGGAGCGATCGGCCGCCGCGGTCTCGTCGCTGATCGCCGTCACGTGCGCGATGCGATAGGGCCGGCTCGCCTCCTCGCGCGTGATGCGGTACTTGGTCAGCGCGCCGAGGACGATGTTGTACTCGCCGTTCGGCAGCTGCTCCACTTCGTTGATGACCCCGGCGCACCCGACCTGGAAGACGGAGGGCGAGCGGTCGTAGTCCTTTTCGTAGCCGGGACGCAGCTGCACCATGCCGATGATGCGGCTGCCCTTCAGCGCGTCGGCGATCATCGCCTTGTAGCGCGGCTCGTAGATGTGCAGCGGCACCGACATCCCCGGGAACAGCATCACGTCCTCGAGCGGAAAGATCGGGATGGTGTCGGGCAGCGGCGTTTGGGGGGCGGCCGTCGACGGGATGGCTATAATGGCGGCCGCCAGCCAACCGGCAACCATCAAACTGGAGCATCGCATGCGCAAAGTCGCCATGACGCTTCTGACCTTTGCTCTCGGCGCCGCCTTTGCCGCCATGTTCCTGAACGGCAGGGACGCAGTCGAGGGACAGGCACAACCAGCCGCAGCCACCGGCGGCTTCTCCGCCGTCGCCAACGCGGTCGGCACGCAGGATGTCACGGGACCCTACGAGGTCGTCAAGGGGTGGCCGAAAGATATCTCCACGCTGCCCGGCAACGGCAAGTGGACCTACGGCGCCGGCGAGAGCGTCTTCGCCGAGAGCCCGAACCGCATCTACGGCCTCTATCGCGGCGAGCTGCCGAACATTCCGCCGCCGAAGGCGGTGCTGCTGCCGCAGGTCGGGCCGAGCATCAGCTTCCCGGTCGCGGGCCTCTGGCGTGATGCGACCACCGCATCGCTGCCCGGCGTCGGCGGCACCGACCAGGACACGCGCAAGTGGCTGACGGCGTGGGAAGGCAAAGACGACGAGATCGGCATCAAGGGCCCTCCCTACCGCAAGCTCGGCGTCGACGCGCAGTGGGAGAACTGCCTCGTCGTCTACGACGGCGCCGGCAACATCCTCGAGACGTGGAAGCAGTGGGACAAGATTTTCCGCCGCCCGCACTCCGTCTACATCAGCCCCTACGACATGCAGAAGCGTGTCTGGGTCGTCGACGACAACATGCAGGCGATCTATATCTTCACGCACGACGGCAAGCAGCTGCTGCAGACGATCGGCACGCCGGAGCGTGAAGGCGCCGACGCGACGCACTTCAACCGCCCGACGTATCTCGACTGGCTGCCCGACGGCACGTTCTTCGTCTCGGACGGCTACACCGGCACGCGCGTGGCGAAGTTCGACAAGAACGGCACGTTCGTCTCCCAGTGGGGCATCAAGGGCGTGCCGCCGAACGAAAAGCGGCCCGGCTACATGAACAACGTGCACGGCGTGGCCGTGGACCCGAGCAACCGCCACGTGTTCGTCAACGATCGCAACAACCACCGCATCCAGGTATTCGACGAAAACGGCAAGTACCTGTCCGAGTGGGCCATCAATGCCGATCCCTCGAGCCTGCACCTGCTGTACATCGGGCAGGACCACATGGTGTGGACCTTCGATCGCAGCACCAACAAGATGGTGCAGTACGACCAGCAGGGGCACCTGAAATACGCGTGGGGCACCATGGGCAACTTCCCCAGCGGCCTGTGGGGCGTGCACGGCATGAGCGTGGACTCGGACGGGAACCTGTACCTGGCGGAAGTGGACAGCGGGCGCGTGCAGAAGTTCAAGCCGCGCGCGGGCGCCAACGCGGCGTACCTGGTGGCCAAGCCGGTGAAGCCGGTCTGGGCGAACGCGACGAACTAGTGGGCAGGGGGCAGGGGGCAGTGGGCGGTAGGTCGCAGGTAACAGGTGGCAGCAGGTCGCATCTTGCTGCCCCCTACTGCCACCTGCCTCCTGCCACCTGCCACCTTATTGCGCGGGTGTCGCCGAGACGCTGATCGTCAGCCGCTTGATGTACTTCACCGGCTTGCCGTCGACCGTGGCTGGCTTGTACATCCACTTCTTCGCGGCACTCACGACCATCGGGTCGTAGGTGGAATCGATGCTGACGAGCATCATCGGCGCCTGCACCGCGCCGGTTTCGTCGACGACGAACTCGACGACGCCCGACATCGCGCGCGTCACGTTGGCGGGATACTTCGGCACGCGCTGCTGCAGCGCGACCGGCGCGATGACGTCGCGATCGTCGGCCGAGTAGACGCTGCGCGCCGGCCGGGCCACCACCGGCTTCGGCTCCTCCTTCGGCGCGGGCGGCGGCGGCGTCAGCTTCAGGCTGAGATCGCGGAAGCTCGTGGCCAGCGTGCGAAGGTCGGCCAGCGGCGGCGCGTTGGCGGCCATCGTGATGTCGGGGTCCGCGAGGCTCTTGAGCACCTCAGCGAAGCCGGCGGACGCGGTCGCGTAATCCTGCTTGTCGAAGGCGTTCTTCGCCTCCGCGTAGCCCCGCTGGATGACGCCGGGCAGAATTTTCTTGCGCGCGTTCTGAAACGCCGACTGCACGCGCGGGGCGAGCTCCTCGCTCGACGCGCGGAAGAGCGGCTGGCGCATCAGCATCCCTTCGATGACGCGGTCCGCATCCACGCCGCGGCCGAGCGCGAAGAGGCAGAGCGTGCGATACAGGTCGATCGACTGCTGCTCCTCCAGCGTCTTCGAGCCGGCGGTCAGGCCGCTCAGCATCGACAGCGCGTCGTCGTACGACGCCGAGACGTAGAGGTCGCGCGCGGCGGCGAGCGTGCTGTCCGCGGCGTGCGCCGACACGGCGAACGCGGTCGCGATCAGCAGGACGACGGCGCAGGTAGTGTTCCTCATTTCTTCCTCATGTCGACGCTCAGGCGCGCTGGCGTCGTGGCCGTGACCGTTGCCGTGAAACGCTGCTCACCAAGCTGGGGATGCCGGAAGATCACTTCGTGGTTGCCGATCGCCACCGGGGTGTTGCCGACCGGCGTCTCACCAAGGTCCTGTCCGTCGAGCGTGACGGTGGCCCACGGCGTCGCGTTGATCGCGATCGTTCCCTGCGGCCACTCCGGCCGGATGCGCGCGACCTGGCCCGGCCCGACCTGGATGGTCTGCGACCCGCGATAGCCGAGCGCCTCGTTCGAGAACTCGATCTCGTGACGGCCGGTGGCGACCATGATGCGATCCGTGCGGCTGCTGCCCAGCAGGCGCTGGTTCTCGAAGATCTGCAGTTCGGCGGGCGCCGCGATCGAAATCCATCCCGAGACGGGCGCACCCTCCGGCGCCTTCATCGGCACCACGAGCGACGCCGTCGCACCCGGCTGAATCGACACTTCCTCGTTCACCGATCCGAGGCTGTTCTCGAGCACCACCATGTGGCTGCCGGGCGTCAGCGCGGCGATCGTCAGCGGCGACACGCCGCGCGGCTGGCCGTCGACGGAAATCTTCGCCCCGGGCGGATCGGTGCGCACCTGCAAATCGCCGGTTCCGGCGACCGCCTTCGGCATCTCGACGAACTGCGAGACCTGCGCGCCGGCCGCGACGTTGACCGACATGGTGCGGCGCGCGCCGCCGCTCGACAGCTCGATGGTGTGCGTGCCCGCCTTCAGCGTCGCGGTCGTCGGCGTCGTCCCATGCGCCTGGCCGTCGATGACGATGCTCACGCCGGGAGGGTCGGTGTTGACCACGACGGTGCCGGTCGTCGGCGGCGCGGCCACGGGCGCCGCGAGGTAGCGCCGCGCGGCCATGACGCCGCCGGACGTCAACGCAATCACGACCACCGCCGCGGCAATCAGGCGCGGCCGGTGATTGACGCGCGCCGGCGAGTCGGCCTGGTGGTCGTCGTAAGCCGGCGGCGGTTCGCTGTCCAGGAACCGGCTCTGGCGCGGCGGGTCTTTCGGCACCATCGGCACAACCGTCGATCGCGCCGCCACGGGCGCAGACGTCGCGACAGGCGTGGGTGCGACGACGGGCGCGGGCTTGGCGACGGGCGTCGGCGTGGCGACGGGCGCGGGCGCGGGTGCGGCGGCTCGAGGAGCCGGCGCCGGCGTGGTCGCAACTGCCACCGGCGCGGGCGCAGGAGACGCCACCGGTTTCGATGCAGCGACGGGCGCCGGCGCGGGTATCGAGGCAGCGACGGCCGCGCGCGCAGGTGCCGGCGTGGAGACGACTGCGTGCGCGGCGACAGCCGCGGGCATGGAAGCCGGCGCGGCGACAGCCGGCGCGGCGAACGGCGCCGGCGCGGCCGTCGGGATCCTCGACACCGTCGCCGGAGCGACCGTGGCGGCCGCGGGCACCGTCCGCGCGGCCTCGATCGGATCGAAGCGCGCGTACTCGCGCAGAAACGCCTGCAGCCGTTCCTCGGACGCGACGTGCGCGCCGCTCTTCAGGCCGGCCTCGAAGGCGTGGCTGGCCTCGATCGCCGACGCGAACCAGCGCGTCGGCTCGAGCGAGAGCGCCTGCGACAGCCACGTGCGCAGCCAGTCGGGAAACGGCTCGAAGCCGCCGCCGAGGCCGAAGCTGCCGTTGGCGAGCGCGGCGACGTCGGCCGCATACTCGTCGTCGGCGATGGGACGGCCGAGCAGCAGCGCCAGCGCGATCATCGCGATCTGCGCGACGTCGGCGCGGCGGTCGAGCAGCGGCGCGCTGACCGCGATAGGCAGCGCGACCCGAAGTTCCTTCCAGTACCGCTCCGGTGAATAGCGCAGCTGCGCCAGCGCGGCGCCGAGCACGTGCTCGACGACGACGACGCGGCCGGTCGACGTGACGACGATGCGTTCGGCGGCCAGCGTGCCGTGGCAGGCGTCGGGCGCGTCGTCGTGCAGCTCGGACATCGCGACGAGCAGCTGGCGAAGGAGGCAGAGCGCGGATTCGACGTCGAGTGGCAGCAGGTTCTGCTCCGCGATGGCCAGCATGCGCGAGAGCCTGACGCCGGCCGCGGCGCGCGAGACGATCGCGACCTTCGCGCCGTCGGACACGTGCTCGACGTCGTAGACGCGCGCGAAGTGCTCGCTGCGCACATGTGCGAGCCGATTGACGCGTTCCCGCACGAGAAACTCGAATGACGGAATCGGCGCGAAGGCATCGCGCAGGACGTGGATCTCGGACAGGCCGTCGGCATCGTCACGACGGTATCGGGTGCCGAGGCCGTCCTTGAAGATCGCCTGCCGCGGATCATGTACACGCGAGGCGTGGGATTCCATGCCGCGCGCATGACCAAGCGGCGTGCCAGCACATGAACACGCCAGAAATCGCGCGTCGCCGACGAAAAACGACGTCGCGCTCTTTCAGGATTGTTCGCGCGGTCCGAATTCCGTCGATCGTGCCAGCGGTTTCAGGTGTCGCTCGAGTCTTATTGCGTTACTTCCATTCCCTTCGCGGTGTAGACCGCGGCGGCCGCGGGTCCACGCAGGAACGCGATCACCTTCGCGGCGGCGGCACTCCCCGCCGCCTTCACCGACGGCGCGGCGGAGAACCCGAGATACGCCTGGAAGTCGGCTGGCAGCGGCCCGGCGAGCGCGACGCCGGGCTCCGGCAGGATCTCGCTGATCAGCGTCAGCACGAGGTCGGATTCGCCCTTGCCGACCGAGGCGGGCGCCGCGCCGGCCGCGGTGAGGTGCGACTTCGCCTGCATCTCTTTCGCGACACCGAGCCGCTCGATCATCCGGTCGATCGCCGGACGGCTGGCACCGTTGCCGGTGTAGGCGATCGCCTTCGCGTGGAGCAGAGACTGCTTCATCGCCGCGGGCGTGCGGACGTCTGGCCTGGCGGCACCCTCGCGGAAGCCCACCCCGATGCCGACGCGCGCCAGCTTCGTCAGCATCGGCGAGAGCTTTCCCGCCTTGACGAGCGCTTCCATCGCGTCATCGGTGAGGATGGCGACGTCGAATGCTTCGCCCTTCTCGATACGCTCGCGCAGCGTCGCGGCCGTGCTGAACTCGATCGACAGCGTGCTGCCGCTCGCCTTCTCCAGCTGCGGCTTCAGCGCCTCCACCGCGGCCTTCACGCCGTTGGAGGCCAGGACCCGGAGCTCCGCGGCATGCGCGGCCGACGCCGACAGCAACAGCGCGCCGAGAATCATCGCCACGGTGGTACACGGCTTCCGCATGGCAGGTCCTCCTATCCGTATGATTCGCGCTTGATGCGCGCGTTCGGGACGCCGAGCGATTTCAGGTCCGCCAGCACCGACTCGAGGAAACGCGGCGCCGGCTCCTCGCCGAGCGCGCGCGCGGCGTCGCGATCCCATTTCGAGATCCCGGGACCGCAGACGTAGATCACGCAGCTGTCGAGATCGGGAACCAGCTCGCGAATGAGCGCGGCGCTCACACGGCCCTTGCGGATCATCGGCCCGCACATGGTGACGTCGGGCTCCCTCGTCAGGGTGTGGACGACCCGCAGCCGCTCCGGGTGCTTCCGCTCGAGCGCGGCCAGCGCATCCCGGAAGATCACGTCGCGCCACGTCTTGTTCGAGTAGATGACGGTGTGGCGGAGCCGGGGGTGGTAGTCGAGCGCGTACTTCACCATCGAGAAATTCGGCACGCTTCCCGAGCCGGCGCAGATGTGGACGATGTGGTCGGTGTGCGACTCGATGTCCTTCGGCAGCGTGTAGGGGCCAGTGAATCCGGTCACGGTGAGCCGCATGCCGCGCACCGTCCGCTTGACGAGCATCGGCGACACCAGCGGCGGGTACTTCGTCGAGCCGGAAATGTACTGCTCTTCCTTCACCGTGACCGCCAGGTAGCGCTCGTGCGGCGCGGAACACATCGAGTAGGCGCGCGGCGGCTCCTTCTTCCCTTTCAGGTCCTCCAGGAAGGCGGTGAACCGTTCGAGCGCCTCGAACTGGTGCGGGTCGATGGTCAGGAAATGACCGGCGCTGTATTCCAGGTGATCGTTGCCCGTGAAGAACACGAGCGTGCTGGTATCCGGCGTCTCGACGACGACGTCGGCGACCATCACCTCTAATTCCTTGATTCGTCTCGACGGGGGCGCGTCGACCACGGCAGACATGCCCGAAATCCTACACGAGCTTGCCCGCCGGGCGCGCGCGGGCAGCGGCGCGGATTATCCGCGACCGACGGGAACCGTCACCGTGAAGGTTGCGCCCTGCCCCTCGCCGGCGCTGGCGGCGCGGATGGTGCCGCCGTGCAGCTCGACGAAGTGACGCGCGAGCGCGAGGCCCAGGCCGAGGCCGCCGTGGACGCGGCCGTCGACGCCTTCTCCCTGCCAGAAGCGCTGGAACACGTACGGCAGCAGGTCGCGCCGGATGCCGACGCCCGAATCCGACACCTGCACCTCGGCGCGCCCGCCGTTGATGGTGAGCTGCACCGCGACGCGGCCGCCCGAGGGGGTGAACTTGACCGCGTTGCTGAGAAGATTCCAGAAGACCTGCTGCAGGCGGTCGCCGTCGCACTTGACGGGCACCGCTGGCGCGGCGAGTTCATCGATAGACACGCCCTTCGCGTCGGCCGTCGGCCGCATGCTGTCGACCGCGGACGCGACGATCGACGCCAGGTCGCACTGCGTCGGCTTGATCACGATCTTGCCCGTGACGATCCTCGACACGTCGAGCACGTCCGCGACGAGCTGCGAGAGGAGGTTGGCGTTGCGCTCGATGACCTCGATCGCGCGCTCGGGCCCCCCGCTGGTCAGTTGCCCCGTGCGCAGCATGCGGGTGTAGCCGAGCACGGCGTTGAGCGGCGTCCGCAGCTCGTGCGAGAGCGTGGCGAGGAATTCGTCCTTGACCCGGCTCGCGTCCTCGAGCTCGCGCGCCATCCGCTTCTGCGCGGAGATGTCGCGCGCGATCTTCGACGCGCCGATGACGCGGCCGTCGGCCGCCCTGATGGGCGAGACGGAGAGCGAGATCTCGACGAGGCTGCCGTCCTTGCGCTGGCGGACGGTGTCGAAGTGCTCCACCGATCGGCCGGCGCGGATGCGCGACAGCACGAGGTCCTCCTCGGGCCACCGTTCGCGCGGGATGATCGTCGTGATCGGCCGCCCGACGATCTCCTGCGCCGTGTAGCCGAACATCCGCTCGGCCGCCCGGTTCCAGGTCTGCACGACGCCGTTCAGATCCTTGCTCGCGATCGCGTCGTCCGACGAGTCGACGATCGCCGCCAGGCGCCGTGCCTCGCGCTCGAACGCTTTCTCCCCGGAGATGTCGCGCGCGATCTTCGACGCGCCAATCACCGTGCCGCTGGCCGTGCGTATCGGCGAGACCGTCAGCGAGATCGAGAGCGCCGAGCCGTCCTTCCGGCGCCGCACGGTTTGGAAGTGCTCGACCCGCTGCCCCAGGCGAATCCGGTCGAGGACGTAGGTCTCCTCGTCGAGGCGATCGCGCGGGATGATCAGCGTGATCGACTGGCCGACGATCTCCGCCGCCGCGTAGCCGAACATCCGCTCCGCGGCGCGGTTCCACGTCTGGACGATGCCGTTGAGATCCTTGCTGACGATGGCGTCGTCCGACGAGTCGACGATCGCCGCCAGGCGCAGCGCCTCGCGCTCGAGCGCGCGCTGCGCGGACACGTCGCGCGCGATGCGGGCGACGCCGAACAGCTCGTCGGCGGGCGTGAGCACCGGCGAAATCGAGATCGACAGCTGGAGGCGCGCGCCCGACTCGGTCAGGCCGGTCGTATCGAAGTGTGAGATGACCTCGCCGTTCCGGATCCGCTCGAGCAGCTGGCGCTCCTCGCGCCGCCGCTCCTCGGGGATGATGACGTCAATCGACCGCCCGACGACGTCGGCGGGCGAGTACCCGAACATGCGCTGCGCCGCGGGATTCCACGTTTCGATGACGCCGCTGGTGGTCGTGCTGATGATGGCGTCATCCGAGGATTGGACAATGGCCGCGAGATGCAGCGACACCGGATCGAGCGTGTTCATGGGTGCCCGGTCCGGCAGCATAGCTCAAGGGTCCCCATGCAACCGACTCAGCCGTGCCGCTTCTATTTGCAGGCTCCGCGCGGCGCGACGATGATGCGAGCCGCCTCGCGGCGGACGTATCGTGCGGACCCGCGCGATCGCGGCCTCGCGGCGGACGATCGCGCAGCCAGCGTGAGAAATTTCCCGGCGGCGCGAGGTCCGCGTCGCTGTTCGCGCAACGCGTGCGCGCAACTGTTCGTGCGCGCCGTGGCACAGACGGTGCGTTTCGTCGGCTGCGGGAGGCCCTATGTTCAGCCGCATCCTCGTTCCGACCGATTTCAGTGCGCCGTCCGACGCCGCGTTCGAGTACGCGCGCATTCTCGCCGCGAAGTTCGGCTCGTCGCTGCAGATCCTGCACGTCATCGACGATCCGACGGCCGAATCCGCCTTCGTCGCCGACGGCTTCGCGCCGTCCACGGAAGGCATCCGCACCTCGCTGCTCGAGAGCGCGCACGCACGGCTCGAGCGGTCGATGAATCTCGTCGACCGGTCGCGGTATCACGCGCACGCGGAAGTGGTGCTCGGCCTGCCGGCCGCGTCGATTGTCGAGTACGCCACGGCGACCGGCAGCGGGCTGATCGTGATGGGCACGCACGGGCGGACGGGCCTCGCGCACCTGCTGATGGGCAGTGTCGCGGAGCAGGTCGTGCGCACCGCGTCCTGCCCGGTGCTGACGGTGCGCCACGCCGCCGCCGCGGACGAACAGGTGGCACGCGCGGTCGATGTGCGCATGGCGGTGGCCGTCTGACGGCCCGCCGGACATTCCCCACCCTCGCTGAATTTTGCGGACGCTGGGCTCGCGTTGACGGCGTCCGGCGTTTCGCCCGCAGCGTTTTCGTGGAAACCCGCGGCCGCCCCGCGTGCTACGCCTTCCTGCTCGCTGTACGGGCGAGTCGGAGCCTGATGCGGCTTGTATTCGACTCGGAGTCGGTTACGGGGCGTGTTCGACTCCGAGTCGGGTGACGCCCGCCATCTGACTCCGACTCGCCGATACTAGGACTTCAGCGTGAGGCCGAACTTTTCGATGCGGTAGCGGACTTGGTCGCGGTTGATGCCGAGGAGCTGCCCCGCCTGCGTCTGATTGCCGTCCGCCCGCTCGAGCGCCTGCACGAGCAGCTGACGTTCGACCTCGTCGAGGCTGATGCCTTCGGCGGGCAGCTTGAACTCGGCCGGCGTGACCGAGCGCGTGAGCGTGGTGAAGTCGCCGGGCTGCAGCCATTCGTGCTCGACGAGCAGCATCGCGCGCTCGATGGCGTTGCGCAGCTCGCGGATGTTGCCCGGCCACTGATACTGATCGAGCAGCTTCAGCGCCTCCGGCGAGACGCCGCGCACGTGGCGCTTGAATTCCCGGTTGAACAGGTCGATGTAGTACGAGGCCAGCAGCGGGATGTCGCCGTGCCGCTCGCGCAGCGGCGGCAGCGCGATGGGCATCACCTGCAGGCGGTAGAACAGGTCCTCGCGGAACTTCCCGTGCGACACTTCCTCCTCGAGGTTGCGGTTGGTCGCCGCGATGACGCGGACGTCCACGCGCATGTCGGCGAGGCCGCCGACGCGCTTGAACGTCTTCTCCTCGAGAAAGCGCAGGAGCTTGGCCTGGAGTCCGGGCGCCATCTCGCCGATTTCGTCGAGGAAGACGGTGCCGCCGTCGGCGGTCTCGAGCAGGCCGCGCTTCTGCTGGCGCGCGTCGGTGAAGGCGCCGCGTTCGTGCCCGAACAGCTCGCTCTCGAGCAGCTGTTCGGGGAGCGCGGACATGGTGATGTTGACGAAGGCGCGCCGGGCGCGGTCGCTGTTGTAGTGGATGCTCTTCGCCGCGAGGTCCTTCCCCGTCCCGGTCTCACCGGTGAGGAGCACCGTGGATGCCGGGCTCCTCGCCACGCGCGCGAGCAGCGCCTTCATCTCCTGCATCGCCGGCGACGATCCGATGATGGCGTCGAACCCGTACTCGCGCCCCTGGCTCGACCGCAGCGCGCGCACCTCGCGGCGCAGCTGGCTGGTCTCGAGCGCCTTCTCGACGAGCATCACGACCTCGTCGAGGTTGAACGGCTTGTTCACGTAGTGGTACGCGCCGAGCTTCATCGCCTCGACGGCGGTCTCGACCGAGGAGTACGCGGTCATCAGGATGACCTGGATCTCCGGCGACACGTCCTTGATCCGCTTGAGGACCGTGAGGCCATCGCCGTCCGGCAGCTTGTAATCGAGCAGGACGAGATCGATGCTGTCGATTGCCGCCAGCCGTTCGAGCGCCTCGGATGCGAGGCCGGCTTCGAGGATGTCGTAGCCGTCGGCGTTGAGCCGCTCGCGCAGCGACCACCGGACGAGCGCCTCGTCGTCGACAATGAGAAGAGTGGCGGACGGCACGCCCAAGTATAGCGATGAGCAACATCGAAACCGCAACCCGGCTGGCCGACGTGCAGCGCGCGCTCGACCACGCCCGATCACCGCGCCAGCCAAACCGCGGCTCGACGCGCCCGGTGAGCGGCGCGCCGGCCGCTACGCCGGCACGCGCAGCGGCGCGGCGTGCGGCACCGCGTGGTCGTGCTGGGCGCGCAGCCCGAACTTCTCGATCCGGTAGCGCACCTGGTCGCGGTTGATGCGCAGCAGGTGGCCGGCGTGCGTCTGGTTCCAGCCGCAGCGGTCGAGCGCCTGTACGAGCAGCTGCCGCTCGACGTCCTCCAGGTTCACGCCGTCGGGCGGCAGCCGGAACATCGAGGCCGACGAGGCGTGCCGCGTCAGCGACGGAAAGTCCTGCGGCGTCAGCCACTCGCGATCGGCCAGCAGCATCGCGCGCTCGATGGCGTTGCGCAGCTCGCGGATGTTGCCCGGCCAGCGGAAGTGGTCGAGCAGCGCCATCGCCTCCTCGCTGAGGCCGCGCACCTTCTTGCGGAACTCGCGGTTGAACCGCTCGACGTAGTAGTCGATGAGCAGGCGGATGTCGCCCTGCCGCTCGCGCAGCGGCGGCAGCAGCACCGGCATGACGTGCAGGCGGTAGAACAGGTCCTCGCGGAACTTCCCGGCCATTACCTCCTGCTCGAGGTCGCGGTTGGTGGCGGCGATCACGCGCACGTCGACGCGCACGTCGGCCAGCCCGCCGACGCGCTTGAACGTCTTCTCCTCGAGGAAGCGCAGCAGCTTCGACTGCAGGCCCGCCGTGACCTCGCCGATCTCGTCGAGGAACACCGTGCCGCCGTCGGCCGTCTCGAACAGCCCGCGCTTCTGCTGCCGCGCGTCGGTGAACGCTCCGCGCTCGTGGCCGAACAGCTCGCTCTCCAGCAGCTGCTCCGGCAGCGCCGAGCAGGTGATGTTGACGAACGGCCGCGCGGCGCGATCGCTGTTGTAGTGAATCGCCTTCGCCGCCAGATCTTTCCCCGTGCCCGTTTCACCGGTCAGCAGCACCGTGGAGGCAGGGCTCGACGCGACGCGCGCGAGCAGCGCCTTGACCTCGAGCATCGCGGGCGACGTGCCGACGATCGCGTCGAGGCCGTACTCGAGGCGCGCCGACGTGCGCAGCGTCCGCACCTCGCGCCGCAGCCGGCCGGTCTCGAGCGCCTTCTCGACCACCATCGACACTTCCTGCAGGTTGAACGGTTTGTCGATGTAGTGCCACGCGCCCAGCTTCATCGCCTCGACGGCGTTCTCCACCGACGAGAACGCGGTCATGAGGATGACCAGCGTTTCGGGCGTGGTTTCCTTGATCCGCCGCAGCACCGTCAGCCCGTCCCCGTCCGGCAGCCTGTAATCGAGCAGGACCAGGTCGATCGACCCGTTGATCCGCTCGAGCGCTTCCGCCGCGGTGCGCGCCTCGAGGACCGTGTACCCCTCATGGACAAGGGCCTCGCGCAGCGACCAGCGGACCAGGTCCTCGTCGTCCACGATCAGCAGGGTTGGGGCGCCCATATCAGCCTCGAATCCGGAAAATTCCGCGCCCGCGTGAATCTTTCCGCACTCGACGGGCGCTTTATGGTGACTTGCAGGATAGTTGAGCAACAAGCGCGCCGGCGGCGGGCGGAGGCCGGTCTTACAGCGTGCGGACGATCTCTTCGAGTTCGTGCATGTCGGACGGCTTGCTCAGCACCCTCAGCGCGCCGAGCCTCAGCGCACCGGACGTCACGTCAGCCGTGCCGAACGCGGTCATCCGGATGACCGTGGCGCCTCGCTCAGCGGCTGCTGACGGCTCGCGGTCCACGCTCGTACGTCGAAGGCGACCCGACGGACCGCACGTATTCGCCGCGCGGCGTCTGACGAAGGAAGCCGCCCGTGACGAGCGTCGAGAGCACCAGGTGACACGCGGCCGGATCGAGGTGCCACAGGCGCCGTGCCTGCAGTTCCGTCAGGCAGAGACCCGGCATTTCCAGGTACTCGGCGCGAGCGCGCTGCACGATTGGGTCTGCGGTGACGCTCATGGTGCCCCGTCCGGAAGACCGTGCCCTCAGCGGGCGTTGCGTTTCACGCGATGCCGAATCACGGGACGCTCCGCGCCCCGTCCCAGCAGCTCCAGCAGATCGACGACGGTCACGATGCCCTTGAGGTGATGTCGCTGATCGAAGACGGGAAGACAGCTGACCGCATGTCCTCTCATCAGGTTCGCCGCCTGGCGAACGGTGGTGTCCGGCTGCGCCTCGACGACCTTCCCGGTCATCAGATCGCTGACGCGCCGGCGCGAACGAACGATCTCGCCGTTCTTTCCGCCAAGATCGCCCTCGGTGATCACCCCGATGACGTGCCCCTCGCTCCCCGAGACGACGAGGTGGTGCGTGCCGTGGAGCCGCATCGATTCCCACGCGGCGGCGGCCGGTGCCGCCGCCCCGATCGTGTGGACCGGCTTGCTCATGATCTCGCTCAGCCGCATGACGCCTCCTGCATTGGCAGGCGGCAAGAGGTGTACCTCGCGTTCGAGCGGGCGGAACTGCCGCACCGCCGGCTGGGATGCGCGGCGCACCGGTGAATCCTGCGCGCCCGCCGCGAAAGAACGCGCGGCCCTTGATGGGATCCGCGGGTGTCAGGGGCGTTCGTCGGTGCTGCCGCCGCGTTCGTCGAAGACCCGTTCGAGCAAGGGCAGCACGGCGAGCACGACGAGCGTGAGCGTGGCGCCGCCGGCCGCCACGTTGTACAGCCCGAGACCGGTGGCCATGCCGATGGCCGCGTTCACCCAGATCGTCGCCGCCGTGGTCAGCCCGTGCACGTTCTGGCCGCTGCGAAGAATCGCGCCGGCGCCCAGGAAGCCGATTCCCGTCACCACCTGGGCCGCGATGCGATCGGGCGAGCCCGCGGCGGTACCCACCTCGATCGAGAGGATCGCGAACAGGGCGGAGGCGAGGCCGATCAGCATGTTGGTCCTGATCCCCGCCGGCTTGCGCCGGTATTCGCGCTCCAGCCCGATGGCGCCGCCAAGCCCGGCCGCAAGTGCGAGACGCAGAAACACGTCGACAAATGATGTCGGAATCATCCGAGTAGAGTAGCCGCTCCCGGATGGTTTTCGGCAGGACGGATCAGGCCGCGCGCGGCATCACGCGGCGGCGTTGTGCGGAAACAACCGGCCGTACACGCCGTCGCCGGTCCGGAAGAGGACCGACGCGGCGACAAGAGTGTCGAGCAGCGCCTCGCACGTGAGTTCGTCGATGTCGAACCGGTCCTGGGCCTCGGGGATGGTCAGCCGCAGTCCGGGCGTCTCGAGGAACTCGCCTTCGATGCGCATCACGAGGTCCCCGATGTGTCGCTGCTGTGCCTCCGGCGTGAGGGTTACGGGCATACGGGATGTCGAGCAACTCGCGTACCGCGAAGCTGGCCCCGCCATCAGGCACGAAACGCACGTGTTCGCACGAGATCACGGTGAAATTTCAGGACGTGCGTAACGATTCTTCACCGCGGTGTGGGAGCGCGTCCCCAAGGGTTGTGATCGGTGGAGGTAGCGCCGCGATGGCGAAAAATGCGAGCGCAGGGAGGGCCCCTGCGCCCGCTGGCGTGTCCGGGATCAGACTGCGGCGAATGGGTACTCGCCGTCACGCAGCAACGTGGACGGTGGTCGCCTGCGGCTCCCCTTCAACCGGCACCGTGTACGGCACTCTCGCGGCCGCGGCGGGAATGGGAACCGAGATCTCGAGCACGCCGTTCCTGAACGTCGCCCTCACCTCCTTGATATCCGCGCCCGCGGGCAGCGGCACCACACGGTAGAACCGCCCGTAGGTCCGTTCGGTCGTAAACTCTGCGTCCTTCCTGCGCTGGCCGTCCTGCGTCCGCTCGCCTTCGATGGCGAGCCCCTCGGAGCTGACGTTGACGCCGATTTCTTCCTTCTTCAGCCCGGGGAGCTCGACCGTGATGACGAGCTGGCGATCGCGCTCGCGCATCTCGATCGGCGGCAGCCACAGCACGTCTGCAGGTGCCGTCCGCAGACCCGCAAGCGGGAAGCGCGGCTCGAGCCATCGGTCGAGGTCGCCGACCATCCGGCGCAGCGACCCTGCCCGCTCGGTGACCATGTTGTCCCTGGCGCGTGGCATCACCCACCTCCTCGCACAACGCTGAAACCGCGAATCGCCAACTTTGAGCTAACGGGAGCAACGCCCGTGCCTCGCCGGCTCCCGCGCATGCGAACGGATTTCGACGCCGGAAGGCGTGCCCTGCCGGCTCGGGCTGCGCGAATTCCCGCGGCGTGCCCGGACTATTCGGCGGCAGCCCCCTTAACACGCTTACGCCGCCGGCCGCCCCCAGCTGTGAAGTGTCCTGATGTAGTTGGCGCGCTCGTAGGCCGCCGGGTCCTGCGTCGTCCGGTGGCTCAGGCGGCCGCGTGCTTCCGCGATCGATCCCATCTCGTGCCAGTCGAGCCACTGCTCGAGCGACGTGCGCATCGCGGTCACGTACGAGGGCCCGTGGTTCAGGACCGCGGACACCATCTGCACCACGTCGGCGCCGGCCAGCACGGCCCTGATGCCGTCGTGCGGCGTCGCGACGCCGCCGGTGATGGCCAGCGACGCGTTCAGCCGGCCGCAGAGGATGGCGGTCCACCGGAGCCGCAGCGGCAGCTCGGCGCTCGTCGAGAGCTGCAGGCGCGGCGTCACCTGCATGGTCGTGATGTCGATCTCCGGTTGATAAAAACGATTGAACAGCACGAGCGCGTCCGCGCCGGCCTCGTCCACCTGGCTCGCCACGTTGGCGAAAGCCGTGAAGAAGGGGGAGAGCTTGACCGCGAGCGGTATCTTCACGAGCGCCTTGATGTCGCGCACCATCTCGACGAGCTCCTCTTCCAGGTAGCCGCCGCTCGCGCGCGTGTCGGTGTGCACCTCGTACCAATTCACTTCGAGCGCGGCGGCGCCCGCCTGCTCGATCATCGGCGCGTAGGTGAGCCACGACTCGCGCGTGTGGCCGTTGAGCGAGCCGATGACGGGAATCTTCACCGCTCGCGTGACGCGATACAGGTGCTCCGCGTACTCCTGGGGCGCGAAGGAGAAGGCGGATTGCTTCGGGAAATACTCGATCATCTCGGCGAACCGCTGGTCGTCCGGATTCATGCGGGCGATGCGGCCCTCGCGGGCCATGGTCACCTGCTCCTCGAACAGCGAGTGCATCACCACGGCGGCCCACCCGGCGTCCTCGAGCCGCTTGATGGTGTCGAGGTGATACCCGAAGGGCGACGCCCCGGCGATGAACGGATGCGGCAGATGCATGCCGAGGTATGACGAGTCGAGCAACATGGCGGCCTCCCGGCGTCGGTTACGACACCTCGAGCTCGCGCAGACGGTCGCCCGTCTTCCGCAGCTCGGCATACTGCGTTTCGACCAGGTCGCGCGCGGTCGGCGGCAGCAGGCCGTCGAGCGCGTCCTCGTACACGCCGCGCGAGAACGTCTCGCCCCGCTCGGCTTCGTGAATGATGGCGACCGCATCGTTGCGGAAGATCGCGCTCCGCAGGTCGATCCAGGTCCGGTGCAGCGCGCCCGCGGCGGTCCCGTCGTGCACGTTCGCACCGCCGAGACGCTGCGCGTAGGGCAGCAGGTCCGCCGCGAACCGCGCGCGCTGCGACGCGATGTCGAGGAAGAGCGACTTCACGGCCGGGTCCGACGCGTGCGTCGCGACATGCCGGAACCCGCGCTCGGCGTCCTTGCAGGTTTCGATCAGGTGATTCAAGACGGCGCGTTCGGTTCGGTCGGTCACGGCGTTCTCCTTCTTCCTACTCCGTCGCGACATGCGACGTCAGGGCCTCGGGCACGAAGTCGACAACGACGCCGGCGTAGATGTCCCAGAGCACGAGGTCGCGGGCCGCCATCCGGTAATCCAGCTCCGCCGGGATCGGCGGCAGGCCGAGGCGCACGGCCGGCGGCATCCGGTAGAGCGGCGTCATCGTGTACGGCTCGTTGACGTCGGGATGCATGCCGCGCGGCATCGGCTCGCCGCCATTGAGCGCGACGAGAAACGTCTCGCCGTCGCGCTCGCCGATGGAATCCGCGAGCTTCCACCGGAACAGCGTCGCGATCTCCGGCGTGAAGATTTCGCCCTGCTGCGCGTAGCGGCGCGCGCCGCGGAGGGCCGCCGCCAGGTAGTTGCGCGTCAGCAGCTTCGAGATCGGATCGGTGCCCGAGACCACCGCCGGCGGCGGAGACAGCCTGCGGTGCAGCGACGCGTAGCTCTCGACCCGCTCCTGGAACTGGCGCAGCGCCGCGTCCTCGTCGAACACGGCATACTGCGCGCGGACGCGGTCCGCGGTCCCGGTCACCAGTGCCGCGACGAGCAGTGTGAGGCCCGCCGTGATTTTCACAAAAGGTGTTGACATGACGTCCTCCGCGTTTGCAGTACTGCAGGGCAACGGATGTGCCGCTGCCGCACGCTGGTGCTCGTGCGGATTTGCGAAGCGTTTGCCCGCGGCACGCGTGAGAGGCCGGCGGCCCGGCGCGGAAAATCCCGCGGCGCCGGGAACTCTTCGCCGTGACGCGCGAACGGTGCTCGCAGGCCGATTCGACGCGCGGGCGGTCGCGCCGCCCGCAACGCTGGGACAGGGCTTGCACGAGCGGTGTACGAGGAGGTGCGTCATGCCCGCCGACCCACAGACCGCCACCGCGCACGTGCAGCTGGTGGACGGCTACCGCTTCACGGTCACGTTCCCGGATGTCGCCGGCGCGGACCGGATGACGCTTGACGAGGGCGCCCCGCCCGGCGCGGGTGCGGGCCCCACGCCGACGGGACTGCTGGCCGCCGCCGTCGGCGGGTGCCTCGCGTCCAGCCTGACCCTCAGCCTGAACGAGGCGCGCCTCGAGCCCGACGCGGTCAACGCGCACGTCACCGCGCACGTCGAGCGAAATGCGTCGGGCCGGCTGCGCATCGAGCGGATCGACGTGGAGCTGACGCCCTGCTTCCCCGGCTCCGACGCGCGCCGCTTCGAACGGTGCAAGGCGATCTACGAGGAGTGCTGCACGGTCACCGAGAGCGTCCGCCGCGGCATCCCGGTCAACGTGCGCGTGGCGCGCTGCGGAGAAGACGTGACGCGCGCCGCCTAGGCGACGCGCTTCTCCTTTCCCGCCGAATCCGTGCGGCGCGCGGCAGCGTCCCTCCCTCTGTCGGGCAGGCCCGCCAGGACCAAGATCAAATAGAAGACGCCCACGAAGAGCGCCAGGTTCAGCAACCCGTCCATCGAAACCTCGCTTCCTTATCCGTGCGTCTCGTCGTCTGTCGCCATCAGCAGGATCACCGCGGCGGCCGCGAGCAGCGCGAACGTGCCGCAGAACCACGCCGCGAGCAAGCCGGCGTAGATGAAACCGGTGCGGCCGGCGAGCGCGTCGGCGGGCGAGAACAGGCCGAACAGCCAGAGCAGCTGGACGAGCGTGAGGACCGCGGCCACGGCGGCGATACCTCCGCCGATCAGACGATCGGACATGGGACCTTCTCCTTGTTGATGCGCGCGGAAAGGAGGCATGTCCGGTGCCACGGTCGCGGGCGGGCGCGCCGCGCCGATCCGTTCAGGAATACGTGCGCCTTCGCACGGGCGCATCGGCGCCGCGCGAAAGACTTCGCGGGCGCCGCTGTTTTTTCCCCGCGCGCGCCCGCTGGCGGCGAGCCGTATGGATTTCTAGATGAAAGGCTTCGCGGGCACGCTAGTTGGTCGCGAGCGTGTCGTGGCGCTGCGGCATCTGCAGGAAGCTGCGCATCACGTGCCACAGCTGGTCGCGATTGAGGCCGAGCACCACCGAGTGTGACATCCCCGGCAGCACGATCAGCTGACGATCGCGGTTCGGCAGCTTGCGGAAGAAGCTGACGAGATCGTCCTCCGTCGCGATGCCGTCGTACTCGCCGCGCACGAGCAGCACCGGCGCGTGCACCTTGAGCGGATCGACGACGGGCAGGTTCGCCGACATGTCGAGATAGGTTCCGGTCGGCACGCTGTCGCCGAACGGCATCTCGGCGTCGGCCAGCGCCTCGGCGACCGCCGTATCCGCCGTGCCGGCCTTGTCGCGCGTGAAGATGCTGCGAATCATGTCGCGGTCGCGCGGCCGGCGGTTGTGCGTCTGGTAGAACTCGAGCTGTTTCGCCCGATCGGTCAGCGTCGGCGAGCCTTCACCCGTGTACGTGAATGCCGCGAGCACGAGTCGATCGGTGCGATCGGGGTAGGCCATCGCGAAGGCGCCCGCGCGCAGCCCGCCGGACGACTCGCCGAAAAAGTGAAGCCTGCGCTGGCCGGTCTCCTTCATGACGAGGTCGGTCGCGACCTTCAGATCCTTCACGCCCTCCGCGATGTCCGAGTTGCCTGCCGTCCGCGACGACCGTCCATAGCCCTCGAAGTCCATCGTCCAGACGTCGAAGCCGTAGCCGGCGAAGGTCTCCATCAGCGAGTACTCGCCGCGGCCGGGCACGGTCAGGTCGAAGGTCGGCCGCCCCGACAACGAGGAGCCGTGCACGAGGAAGAGGACCGGCAGCGGGCGCTCCCCCGCCTTCGGCGCGGAGCGCCGCTTGCGGAACATGTAGAGCTTTGCGTCGCCCTTCTGCGCCCAGTACTCGTGGCTCCAGGCAGGCGGACCTGAAGGTCCGCCTCTACGTTCCTGCGCTAACACTGGCGCGGCGAGCGCGGCGAGGCCGCCCATGCCGAGCCGTGCGAAAAACGAGCGACGCGAGTTATCTGCCATGGGAGTGGATGTAGTTGAGCGCGAACGGGCGGAACCGATCGTTCAGTCCGAGCGCGTTGGCCTCCGTCAGCGCGCGCTGCTCGTCCCAGCCGTCGGCGAGCACGCGCTTGACCATCCAGAGCGACGCGGCGCGGCCGCCCGCGGCGCAGTGCACGTACGCGGGCTGATTGGCCGGCGCCGTGACCGCCGCGATGAAGTTGTCGATCAGGTGCGCGTCGGGGTTCTGCGCGTCGAACGGCAGGTGGACGTACCGCATCCCCGCCGCCTTGACGGCATCGCCCTCTTCCTCGACCTGCGCGCCCTGCTCGCTGGCGAGGCGCAGGTTGATCACCGACTTGAAGCCCATCTTCGCGATCTCGCGGATCGCTTCGGGCTTGGTCGCGCCGCCGCACGCGATGGTCGTCTCCACCTGCGCGAACGTCGAGATGCCGGCGATGTCTTTCTTCGTCACCTGCTGCCCCGATACGGCCGCCGCCATGAACACGCCGACAACGACGAGTACAAAGGTGAATTTCATGCGCGGATGATACACCCGGAGGCGGACCTGAAGGACCGCCTCTGCGGACGAACCTGGGGGACTAATGGGTGAGGGCGTAGAGGAGGACGTCGATCCCGACCGAGTAGGCATCGGGTGAGAAGTTGAGGAAGTATTCCTTCTCCTCGCCCTCGCGCTCCCAGCCGTCGGGAATGTCGTCGTTGTGGATCATCACGACCATGATGCGGCCCTTCGCGTCGACGACCGCCCGCGCGCTCTGGGTGCCGGGCGAGACGCCGCGCTCGGTCGTGCCGCCGCCGCTGCGCCGCCACGACTGAATCGACGACATCTGCGGCAGGTGCTTGAGCTCGAACTGCGTGTGCCAGATCGGGTGGCCCATCGGCAGGTCGACGGTCGGATACGTTTCGCGTGGCAGCACGCGGCCGATCTGCTGGTCGAACTGGTCCTTCGCCAACGGCCCCCAGTAATCCGACACGAACGCAAAGCCGCCCTTGAGGAAGTACTCGCGGAACTGCTTGACCTCCTGGTCGTTGAAGATGGCGGTGCCCGCGTCTTCCATGAGGACGAACGGACATTGAAACAGCGCCTGGTCCGTCAGACGGACGACGACATACTCGGGGTCGGAGTGGTCCGGCTGCTTCGTCACCCGCGTCCGGGTGAGCTCGCCGAGGCGGACGCTGAAGTTGATGTCGGCGCCGGGATAGTCGGTGTCCCACCCGCGCTTCTCACGCCGGTTGCTCGTGAACTGCACGCGGCACATGTTGAAGGCGCCCTTGAAGCTGTTCGCGGTGGGATACCGGGGCGGCGTGTAGCCGTAGTAGCCGCTGAAGATCTGCTGCGCGTACGCGAGGCCCGCCACGGCGCCTATCCCGGCGGCGACGAGCACGACGACGACCGCAACTGCCGACCTGCGGTGCATGGGAAGGCCCTATGGTACTGCCGATGCTCCTTGACTGCACAGACTGGCGGGGAGCACACTCACGACGCCCGCCTTCGCGCCTGGTAGGCGTCCGCCCGGCGGGGCAGCTTTAGGAGGCTCGATATGAGGATGACGCGCCTGATCGTCCTGCTCTGCTTCGTCCTGGGGTCAGCCATCTCGCTGACCACGCTCCGGGCCCAACAGGGCGGCGGAGCGGTCGCCATCGACAACGACGACATCGGCGGCGTCGTCACCGGTGCCCGCGGGCCGGAAGCGGGCGTCTGGGTGATCGCGGAGACGCGCGACACGCCGACGCGGCTGATCAAGATCGTCGTCACCAACGACCAGGGACGATACGTGTTGCCCGACCTGCCGAAGGGGACCTACGACGTGTGGGTCCGCGGCTACGGGCTCGTCGATTCCCCGAAGGTCAAGGCCACGCCCGGCAAGGCGGTGAACCTGGCCGCCGTCACCGCACCGAACGCGGCGGCCGCCGCGCAGTACTACCCGGCGCAGTACTGGTGGTCGATGATGCAGCTGCCGCCGAAGAGCGACTTCCCGGGCACGGGCTCGGGCCCGGGCGGCAACGGCATCGCGCAGAACATCAAGAGCCAGGGTGAATGGGTCCGCAACATCGTCGCGACCGACGCGTGCACCGCGTGCCATCAGATCGGCGGCAAGGCGACGCGCGAGATCCCGAAGGCGCTCGGCTCGTTCGAGGACTCGGTGGCGGCGTGGGATCGCCGCATCCAGTCGGGTCAAGCGGGCGGCGCGATGAGCGCCCGCTTCACGCAGGTCGGCCGCACCCGCGCGCTGCAGATGTACGCCGACTGGACCGACCGCGTCGCGCGCGGCGAGCTGCCCGCGACCGCGCCCGCGCGCCCGACGGGGCGTGAGCGCAACATCGTGATCACGATGTGGGACTACGGCACCGACAAGACGTACCTGCACGACGAGATCTCGAGCGACAAGCGCAACCCGACGGTCAACGCCAACGGACCGATCTACGGCGCGACCGAGGAGAGCACGCAGTTCCTCCCCGTCGTGAACCCCGCGGACAACTCGGCAACGCAGGTCGCGCTCGTGGTCCGCGACCCGAAGACGCCGAGCGCCGCGGATCAGCCGCCGGCGGCGCCCTCCGCGTACTGGGGCGACGAGGTGATCTGGAACAGCCAGTCGGTGTCGCACAGCTTCGCGATGGACAAGCAGGCGCGCGTCTGGGTGGCGGCCCGCATCCGCCCGGGTGAGACGGCCGCCTATTGCCGCGAGGGCGGCAGCCACCCGTCCGCCAAGGTCGTGCCGATCGCGCAGAACAACCGCCAGATGCAGATGTGGGACCCCAAGGCGAAGAAGATGACGACGGTCGACACCTGCTTCGGGACGCATCACCTCAACTTCGACGACAACGACAAGCTGTGGTTCACGGGCAGCGGCCCGGTGATCGCGTGGTTCGACACGCGCATCTACGACCGCACGCACGACGAAGCGCAGGCCCAGGGCTGGGCGCCGTTCGTCCTCGACACCAATGGCAACGGCAAGCGTGACGCGTTTGTCGGCATCAACGAGCCGATCGACCCGACCAAGGACAAGCGGATCCAGGGCGGCTTCTACGGCGTCGCCCCGGCGCCCGATGGGTCGGTGTGGGGCTCGGTGCTCGGCATGCCGGGCTCGCTCATTCGCGTCGTCCCGGGATCCGACCCGACCAACACGGCGCTGTCGGAGATCTACGAGATCCCGTGGAACAACCCGAAGGCCCCGGCGCAAGGCTTCGCGCCGCGCGGCATGGACGTCGATTCCAAGGGCGTCGTCTGGACGACGCTGTCGAGCGGACAGCTGGCCAGCTTCGACCGCCGGAAGTGCAAGGGACCGCTGAACGGTCCGAACGCGACCGGCCAGCACTGCCCCGAGGGATGGACGCTCTACGCCTACCCCGGCCCGAACTTCAAGGGCGCGGTTGACGTCGCGAGCGCCGACTCGGCGTACTACAACTTCATCGACCGCTTCGACATGCTCGGCCTCGGCAAGGACATCCCGCTGGCGACCGGCAACGAGTCGGAGGCGCTGAACGTGCTCGTCGACGGCAAGTTCATGACGTTCCGTATCCCGTATCCGATGGGCTATTACGGCAAGGGATTCGACGGGCGCATCGACGACGCCAACGGCGGCTGGAAGGGGAAGGCGGTCTACTCGACCTTCGCGACCCGCGCGCCGTTCCACATGGAAGGCGGCAAGGGACAGGTGGCGAAGATCATCAAGTTCCAGGTAAGACCCGACGCCCTATCGAAGTAGTCGGGTCAACTCCCACCTTCCAACTCCCAACTTCCAAGGCACCCGGCCTTGGGAGTTGGGAATTTTTTTTGGGAGTTGGGATTTGGGAGTTGGGGTTTGGAGTTTTCTAGCGCCCCCGTATCCGTGGCGTGGCCACGTCCGGTTCGTTGTGGTTGATGTTGTTGTAGCGGATGCGTGTGCCGTTCTCGTCGAGCCAGCTGAGTGACTGCTGGAAGATCGTCGGCGGCGGGTAGTTCCTCGGCACCCTCGCCTCGAGGATGACCAGCCGGTTGTCGTGCATGTAGATGGAGGCGAAGATCTTCGACTGATCCTTGTTGTCCCTCAGCTGCAGTTCCTGGCCAGAAACCAGGTCCGCGAAGTTCGCCATCACGTCGACGACCTTCACGTCGCGCTGCAGGAACTTCGATCCGGCGTAGATCACGGCGCCGCGCACGTCGTTCTTCCAGTAGCCGAGCCCCCAGTCGTGGATCCCCTGGCACGTCTCGGCGCCGGACGGGCACGACATCGAGCGCTCCGAGAGCAGGCGTTGAATCGGGTTGTAATCGACCACGGTGATCGTGAAGCGGCCCGTCCCCTGCGTCCCGCTGTAGACGCGTGCCGGCAGGATGGCGCCGAACTGCGACGTCCACGTCGTCTCGGTGACGGTCGGCGTACCCGGGAAGTTGACGCTGAAGCGCTCGTCCTTGCTGATGAACTCGTCCCACTCCTGCGCGAACGCGGATCCCGACAGGGACAGGACCAGTACGGATGACACGAGCGTCAGGCGCTTCATGGAACCCTCGTTTTCAGGCTGTTGCTGTCGTTCTTCTTCGAGTCGCTCGCGCGCAGCTCGAGGTCGCACGGCATGGCGGCGGGGCGCGGAATCGACGCCCGCACGGTGCCGCCCGTCGCCTTCCCTCGCACCACGCCGACTTCCGGCTCGCCGCCGCACGCCATCGTGAACCAGACGTACGGCAGGTCGCCGACGTCGGACTTCTCGTCGGCGGCGGCAAACTGCACGTCCACCGTGGTTGGCGCCGCGGTGACGACCTTCAGGTCCGAAATGGCCGGCACGTGGTCCGGAATTACCAGGCTGGTCGGGGTGGAACGCCCGGCGGGCGTCACCAGGACCAGCGATCGGCTCCCCGGCGCCGCGTCACGCGCCACGTTGAGCGTCACGTCCCACCAGGCGACGTTCTGGGACAGTTCCGCCCGCTTGGCGTTGGTGACGCTCGCGACGGTGACACCCGCCGCGGGCGAGATCTCGGCGCCCTGGAACATCTCACGGCTCGGAATCGCGACGTGGATCACGCTGGTCTGGCCTCTAACCAGCTGATTCGGAAACGCGAACTCGATAGCGGGCATCTGCTGCGCATCGGCGGTGCGCGTCCAGGGGCCAAGGGTGGCGAGAAGGGCACAGCCGACGACGAACGAAGCTCCCGAATGCATCATGGGCGGCGCGAAATCTACCACAAATGGGCTAGTGGCCGCGCGAACTCTGCCGATAAACGGTGCATGGAACCCATGCTGCTGCTCACGACGCTGGCACTCAGCCTGGGCCTCAGTCTCGCGATTTCACGCGTGTTCCTGGGGTGCGTCTTCCACGTGATGACGCATGGCCGCCTCCCATTCGTCTTCTACTGGCGCCGGGTGATCTTCGCGACCGCCCTGTTCTGGCTCTGGTACCTGACGCCGATGGTCGCGTCCAGCCACGCCGCCGTCAGCGTCTTTCGTTTCCTGATCCCGTAGGCGCGAAAATGCGCTAGCCTGTGCAGCCGTGTCCGGCGCAGGCAAGGCCATTGTCACCGCCGTTCTCCTGACGTGGCTGGCCGCAGGCATCGGCCGCGCGGCCGCGAGCTTTCCGCCGCCCGAGTGGGCGTACCCGCAGACTCCCCGTCCTTTCACGCCCGACGCCGACGACGGCAAACCGAAGCGCCTGGCCGGCAGCACCCGCGCCTACACCTATCAGCAGATTGAGGACTCGTTCGCGCCGGCGGATTGGTACCCCGGCGAGCATCCGCTCATGCCGGAATTCCCGGTGGCGAAGGGACGGAAGCCCGACGTGCGCGCCTGCTCGTGGTGTCATCTTCCGAACGGGCTCGGGCATCCGCAGTCCGGCAGCCTGGCCGGGCTCTCGGCCGACTACCTGACGCAGCAGCTGGCCGACTTCAAGAGCGGGGCGCGGCACGCATCGGTCGGCAACTCGATCATGGCGATCATCTCGAGGGCGCTCACCCCCGACGAGGCGAAGGCCGCCATCACCTATTTCTCCCGGCTGCCGCGAACGCCGTGGATCACCGTCGTCGAGGCCGACATGGTGCCGAAGACGCGCGTCATCGAAGGAAATCTCCGGGTGCCGCTCGAACCGCAGGAGCTGGAGCCGCTCGGACAGCGGATCGTCGAGGTGCCAAAGTTTCCCGTACGTACCCGCGCCTACGACGCGCACGCGCCGTTTGTCGCCTACGTGCCGACGGGCAGCCTCCGGCGCGGCCGCGCGCTCGTCGCCAATGGCGGCGCGGTGATGCGCGGCAAGACCGTCGTCGTGCCGGGCAAGACGACAGCGTGTACCGACTGCCACGGGCCGAACCTGCAGGGGATGGCGCACGCGCCCGACACCGACATCGCGGTCCCCGCGCTCTCGGGGCGCTCGCCCACCTACATCGTGCGGCAGCTGTACGACATCCAGAGCGGCGCCCGCTCGGGCCGGACGACGGAGCTGATGAAGCCGATCGCGGCGCAGCTCACGCTGCAGGAGATGATCGACATCGCCGCCTATATCGGCTCGAAGACGCCGTAATGGAGCACACGATGGCACATCTCGCAGCGGATCTTGCGGTCACCCTCGAAGCCGATCGGCCGGGCATGCTGTCGAAGGCGATCACCTGCGTCGGCGCCGCCGGCATCAACATCGACGGCTACTCGGAGATGAACGGCGTCGTGCACGTGCTCACGCACGACCTGCAGGCGACGCGGCAATGCCTCAACGAGGCGGGCTTCAGGATCATCCAGGAGCAGCAGGTGGCGCTCGTGCCGGTGGCCGACGAGCCGGGTGCGGCAGCGCGCGTGTTCCAGAAGATCGCCGAAGCGCACATCAACGTGCGCTACAGCTACCTGGCGACTCGCAATCGACTCGTGATTGCGTCGGACAACCCGCAGGCGGTGATCGACACGGTGGGCTAGAGAAAACGCCCAAGTCCCGACTCCCAACTTCCAAGCAGCACGTTGTCGCGGCGAGGGTGTGCCTTCGGAGTCGGGCGTTGGCAGTTGGGAGTTATTTCGGCAGCGCCGCCGCGCCCGGGTAGTACTTCCGGGTGGCGATGACGTTCGGCAGGTCCTCCTGGATCCCTTCCCAGCACGCGTTCTCCCAGATTTCGAGCGGCCGTTCCATGTTCCGCCGCCAGCCCGACACCATCGTCCAGGGACGCGTGTAGACGTTCGGGTCTTCGATGGTCGCCTGGTAGTGCAGCACGTTATTGTCGATCATCGTGAAGCGCTCGACGACGTGCACGCTCTCGCTGAAGAAGTTGCCGACGGCGTCGAGCCAGATCCGGTCGCGCTGGTTCGTCACGTCGATGACGAGCGTGTTGCCCTCCCACCGGCCGCGCGAGTCGCCCGCATAGAGGCGGATGGCAGGTCCCACGTGCGGGCGGCCGTCGGTCGGGATCACGCGATACGAGTGCGCGAAGTCGTTGATCATGAAAAGGGAGCCGGGCGTCTGGACGACGCGGAACGTGCCGGGCCCGTACGCCTGCTTCGGCGAACCCATCGGCATGCACAGCGCCAACGGGTTTACGTAGGTGGAGAACATCTCGTCACGCCTGGCGGCGGCCCAGGGCTGATACGGAATCTTGCCGTCCGCCGGATCGATGATCGAGGTCCTGCCACCCGAGGTGTCCATCGTCTCGGGGTGCTCCTCGATGTTCTCCATGTTGCGAACGACGATGCGGTTCCAGAAGCCGGTGAAGTCGGGCTTGCCGTCGGCGGTCCGCGGCGGGGTGAACGTCTTCATCTTCTCGAGCGCGCACCGATGGAAGGCGGCCGGCTCCTCCGAGCAGCCGGCGGACTGCCCGTACGGGCGCATCTGCGTCGGGCCGGATCCAGGCAGCGGCGACGCAAACGGCGCCCGCTGGCCGGCCGCGGACGGCTGGAAGACGACGACAAGTGCGAGCGCGAAGGCGGCAGCTGTCAGCGAGCGCATAGATGGCGTGGACTATACTCCCCGTCCCCGGATTTGTTAACCGCCTGACGATCAGCCGTCCTGGCGTATCATTTCCGCCTTCCGCCCTCGCGCGTCGCGCGTCGGCGGGACACGTCGCCGGAACCCGCTCACTGTTCATTCCAACGAGGGAACCGATATGCGCGTAGCCGCAACGCTGACCCGCCTGGCCTGCTTGATCCTCCTCATCTCGTCCATACCCGCGACGGTCTTCGCGCAGGCCAGCATCGCGGGCGTCGTCAAGGACACTTCCGGCGCGGTCCTTCCGGGCGTCACCGTCGAAGCCGCGAGTCCGGCGCTGCTCGAAAAAGTCCGGACCTCCGTCAGCGACGGCACGGGCCAGTTTCAGGTCGTCAATCTCGTGCCCGGCACCTACACGGTGACCTTCACGCTGCCCGGCTTCAACACGGTCAAGCGCGAAGGCGTCGTGCTCGCCGGAACGTTTACGGCCAAGGTGGACGCCGAGATGCGCGTCGGCGCGCTCGAGGAAACGATCACCGTCACCGGCGAGACGCCCATCGTCGACGTGCAGAACACGAAGCGGCAGCGCGTCATCGACCGGCAGATCATCGACAACATCCCGACGAGCCGCACGGCCTACGACCTGGCGTCGCTGATTCCCGGCGTGTCGCGCGGCGGGCTGACGAACCAGGACGTCGGCGGCTCCTCGTCGTCCGGCAACCCGATCGGCAGCGTCGGCGTGCACGGCAGCCGGACGGGCGATCAGATCATGCTGCGCAACGGCGTCGAGACCGTCGGCCAGGCGTCGACCGGGTTCTCGACGCCCGTCAACATCAACCCCGTCGCCACGCAGGAGGTGAACGTGGACACCTCCTCCGCCGGCGCGGAGTACACGACGGGCGGCGTCCGCATCAACGTCATCCCGCGTGAAGGCGGCAACACGTTCACCGGTGCGCTGTTCGCCAGCTACGCCAGCCCGTCGTGGCAGGCCAGCAACGTCACGCCCGCGCTGCAGGCACGCGGCCTGCGCGAAGGCGATCGGCTGAAGAACAACGTCGACTTCAATCCCGGCTTCGGCGGACCGCTGAAGAAGGACAAGCTCTGGTTCTTCCTCTCGGCGCGCTATAAGAGCTCCGGCAACTACGTCGCCGGCATGTATTACGACAGGAACTTCAACAACCCGAACGTGTGGGCGTTCGAGCCCGACACGAGCCGCCGCGCGTTCAATCCCTCCGTGTGGAAGGGCGGGCAGCTGCGCCTGGCGTGGCAGGCCTCTGCGAAGAACAAGATCGGCATCAGCTGGAACGACGACGTGATCGACTACACGCCGTCGGCGGTGAGCCTGACGACCGCGCCGGAGGCGGCGCAGACCCGTCAATATCCGCTGCAGCGGCAGACGCAGATCGACTGGGCCTCGCCGGTGAACAACCACCTGCTGCTCGAAGCGGGCGTGAATCGCTACCGCGCGGCGAGCAACGTCGGACACATGGCCGGCCTGAGCGCTTCGATGATTCCCGCCGTCGAGCAGGCCACGGGCCTCGCCTTCCGCGCCATCGACGCGACGCGGCTCGCGCCGACCTACAGCGTGCACGCGCGGTTCAGCGCGTCGTACATCACGGGCGCGCACGCGGTGAAGGTCGGCTTCAACCACACCAACGGGTGGAACAAGTTCACCAGCGAGAGCCTCAACCCCATCAGCTATCGCCTGCTGAACGCGGTTCCCAACCAGTTGAGCGAGCGCGCGTTTCCAATCGTGTCGGAAACCGACATGGAGCACAATCTCGGCGTCTACGCGCAGGACAAGTGGTCCATCCATCGGCTCACCGCCGCCTACGGCCTGCGCTACAGCTACGTGTCGGACGGCTGGCCCGAACAGCGCCTCGGTCCCGCGCCGCTGACGCCGAATCGCACCCTCACGTTCCCCGCGCAACACGGGTTCCTGACGTGGCACGACCTGACGCCGAATCTCGGCGCGGTCTACGACCTCTTCGGCACCGGCAAGACGGCCGTGAAGGTGAGCCTGAACAAGTACCTGGAGAATGCGTCGGCCGGCGGCCCGATCTTCACCGATCCGAATCCGGTCAACACGCTCGTCACCAGCACGACGCGATCGTGGAGCGACGCGAACCGCGACTACGTGCCGCAGTGCAATCTGTTGAACCCGGCCGCGAACGGCGAATGCGGCGCGATGGCCAACGCCAGCTTCGGCCAGCCCGTGGCGGGATCGACCTACGACCCGGATTTGATGCACGGCTTCGGCAAGCGCGGCTTCAACTGGGAGTTCTCCACCGGCATCCAGCACGAACTGCTGCCGCGCACGTCGGTCGATGTCAGCTACTTCCGCCGCACCTACGGCAACTTCCGCATCAACGACAACCGCGTGCTCTCGGCGTCGGACTTCGACACGTTCGATTTCACCGCCCCGTCGGATCCAGGCCTGCCCGGCAGCGGCGGCTACGACGTGCACGGGATGTACAACCTCAATCCCGCGAAGTTCGGCCTGCCGTCGGATACCCTCGTCACGCTGGCGAGCAAGTACGGCAAGCAGTTCGAGCACTGGCACGGCGTGGACGTCAACATCACGGCGCGCTACATCAAGGGGCTGCTCGTCCAGGGCGGCACGAGCACGGGTCGTACCGTCACCGATAACTGCGATGTGCTGGCCAAGGTGCCCGAGCCGCTGGAAACCCGGTCGGCGAACTCGGGCCTGGTCACGGTCGCCAACGTCGTGCCGCTCGACTACTGCCACGTGGCCACCAACTGGCTGACGCAGGTGAAGTTCCTCGGCTCGTACACGGTGCCGCGCCTGGACGTGCTCGTCAGCGGCACGGTGCAGAGTCTTCCCGGCCCTGAAATCCAGGCGAACTACGCGCTGCCGACCGCCGTGGCGGCGCGCACGCTCGGCCGTCCGCTCTCGGGCGGCGCGGCGAACGTCACCGTGGGTCTCGTGCGGCCCGGGACGGTGTTCGGCGATCGCGTCAACCAGGTGGATCTGCGCATCGGGAAACTGCTGCACCTCGCCCGCATGCGCGAGACCGTCAGCCTGGACTTTTACAATGCGCTGAACGTCAGCTCGACCCTCGCGCAGAACAACACGTTCGGCACCTCGTGGCTGCGGCCGACGCAGATCATGCCGCCGCGTTTTGCGAAAGTGAGCCTGCAGCTGGACTTCTAGGCAGCTGGCAGCGGGCAGCAGGCAGTGGGCAGTGAGACGTAGGGGCCGACCTTCAGGTCGGCCCTTCCCCTGCAGTTGAAACTTTCGTGTTCTTCGTGTCGGCGGCCGCAGGCCGCCTTCGTGGTTTTCCGTCCGGCGTTGCTGTTCCCGTCAGAAATCGAACTGCACGCCGAGCTTCGCGAAACGCGCGAGGATGATCGACTGCGGACGCTGCCAGGTGGCGTAGGCGTTGCTCGTCGTCAGCACGGTGTCCACGTTCAGCGCGTTGTAGAGATCGAGGTTCACCGTCGCTCGCGCACGTCCGAGCGACACCGCCCTGCCGAACCGCAGATCGAGCTGGTTCAGCCGCGGCCCGTACATCGTCCCCGGCTTCACGAGGTTGACGGTCACGGTGGCGTTGGCGCCGGCCGCGAGGCTGCGGCCGAGCGCCGGCACGACCTGCGCGTTGCTCGCCGTGTAGTTCGCCTGCAGTTCCGGGCCCGGCAGGTTCTGGAGCGCGGCGCTGACCTGCAGCGCCACCTTCGGGATCGTGTACGACCCGAGCAGCTTGAACTGCGTCAGCGGCTGCTCGCTGTGGCAATAGGGATTGGTCGGCCCGGCGTAGGGCCCGAGCACGTCGGTGATCGTCCACTCCGGCAGCTTCGCGCGAATCTCGCAGACGTCCTGTGTCAGCGTGCCGCTGTCGAGGCCCGCCTGCAGGAGCAGCCCGCTCACCGGCCGCGCGCTCGTCCCGACCGCGAACCCGTTCCACATCCGCACTTCCCTGCCGTAGTTCTTGGCGAAGGTCGTGATGTTGTCGGTGACGCCGAACCGCGCGGGGCTCACGTCGTACAAACCTGACACGACGTAGCCGCCGTTGTCGGGCAGGCGCGGATCGGAGGGCGCCGTGATGCTGAACGCGCTGAAATCAGCAGGCCCGACCGCCCGGTTGTCCACGACGTTGAAGTTGCCGTACCAGCGCCGGAAGTAGGTGGCGTCCACGGACACGCGCGGGAGAATCTCGCGCTGGACGCCGGCCGTGAATTCCCAGTTGTAAATCCTCTTGCCGTAGCCCCTGAGGATGTCGTCGTCGAAGTTCTGCTCGGCGACGGCCGTCCCGAAGTTCCGGCTCGCCGTGGCGCCGCATTCTCCGTTCGCGTTGAGGTCGAGCAGGTTGCAATCGGGGATGTAGTTTCCGTTCGCGTCGCCCCACGACCGCGTCGTCGAGTTCGACAGCCGGTTGATCGGGTTGCGGCCGCCGGCGATGCCGCCGACGGTGTACTGCTCGACGTAGCGGTTCAGGCTCGCCTTCACCGCCGTCTTGCCGTCGCCGAACAGGTCGTGGGCGACGCTCAGCTTCGGATCGAGATCCGAGAGCGACAGCCCTTCTGTCTTCGTGAAGCTGAAGTTCCGCGACGGCGCGAGCGGCGACGGCCCGACCGTCTGCTGCGGGAAGCTGTTCTTGAACCAGTCCCACCGCAGCCCGAGATTGAGCGTCGTGCGGTCGATCGTCCACTTGTCCTGCACATAGGCGCCGAACTGGTGGTTGATGTCGACGCGGAAGTTCACCGGGTACGCGCGCATCGTGATCTGGTTGGGCACGCCGTTGTTGAACCGGTAGCTCACCGGGTTGTTGTCGTAGTCGAGCTCGTTGAAGTGGCCGAAGATGTCGGCGACGCCCACCTTGAACGCGTGCCCGCCGGTGATGTACGAGGCCGACGCCCGGTAGAAGAACGTATAGCTCGGACGGTTGATGTAGATCTCGCGCGAGCGGTACTGGCGGCCGGTCGACTGCTCCAGCACGTTCACCATCGTCGGGCTGAGCCCGGGCACGCGATCGCGAATGGCGCGCTCCACCGAGTGCTTCGCCGCCCCTTCAATCAGCAGGTTGTTGTTCACCGGCGACGCGGCATCGACGGTGACCTGCCGCTCCAGCGGGAAGTAGTGGTACGGCGAGGCTTCGTAGGCGTAGAGCGTCGTGCCGGCGGCGGTGATGCCGTTGCTGTCGCGCACCGACGGCCAGTTGCGGGCGGTCTGCTGCACGTAGAGGCCGCCGACCTTGAGCTTCGGCAGCGCCTGCCACGTGAGGTGCAGGCGGGCGTCGTTGACGTCGGAGTCATTCGACACCGGACGGTTCGTATCCGGTTCCCACGTCCAGGCGGTCGGGTTGTTGAAATTCCTGTCGTAGAACTCGCCCGCCGCCCAGCGGGACGCAATCGCGCGGCGGCCCGATGCGTAGAACCACAGCCGGTCGCGAAGAAGGGGGCCGCCGAAGCCGGGATTGACGTCGTAGAGGCGATGAATCGCGTCCGGGGATCGGAGGCCCGCCTTCTGCAGCTCGCCGGAGAAATTGTTCCCCTGCAGCGCGCCCGTCGTGCCGTTGACGAACAGCGTGCCGTTGAAGGTGTTGCCGCCTTCGCGCGGGATGATGTTCATCTTCACGCCGCCGGCGTTGTTGTCGGCCGACGCCGCCGAATAGTCCACGGCGATTTCCTGCGTCGCCGCCATGTTGAAGGTGATCTGCGAGTTGGCCGGCGACACCAGCGCCGCGGTGGACAGCCCGTCCTCCATCAGCAGCTGCGAGTTGCCGTTGGTGCCGTGCACCTGCATCGCGATGGCGCCCGACAGCTGCGTCGCGCCGCCGACGTCCTGGTTGTTGGCGGCCACCGTCACGCCGGGAATGAGCGCCATCTGCGCGAACGGCGAGCGGCCGGCCGGCAGCTTGTCGATGAGCTCACGGTCGATCACGCGCTGCCGCGTCGCGCTCTGCACGTCCACGATCGGCGTTTCACCGCTGACCGTGACGGTCTCCTCGACCGCGCCGACACGCAGGTCCGCGTCGATGGTCGCCGTGAACGTCCCCGTCAACTCGATGCCGTCGCGCTTGACGGTGCTGAAACCGGGCAGCGCGAAGGTCACGGTATACGTGCCGGGCGGCAGGAGCTCGATACGATACTGACCTGTCCCGCCGGTGACCACCGACCGGACCTTCTCGATCAGCGCGGCGCTCGAGGCTTCGACCGTGACGCCCGGCAGGACCGCGCCCGAGACATCCTTGACCTGCCCGGCGATGGACGCCTGTGCGCTGACGATGGCCGGAACGCCGAGGAGAACGATGGCCAGGGATGCGACGATGACCCGCAGTCCACGCATGATGAGCCTCCTGTCGGTGCTTTTTCCTGCCGACTGCCCACTGGCGACTAGAAATCGAACTGCACTCCGATCTTCGCGAACCGCGCGAGCAGGATGGACGTCGGGCGCAGCCACGTCGCGTACGCATAGTTGACCGTCAGCGCCGTGTTCACGTTGAACAGGTTGTAGACGTCGAGATTGACGACGGTCTTGGTGCGTCCGAGTCGCACGATCTTGCCGAACCGCATGTCCACCTGGTTCAGCCGCTCGCCGTATATCGTCCCCGGCTCGACGATGGTCACCGGCAGGTTGGCGACGCCGCCCGACAGGCTCCGTCCGAGCGACGGCGCGATCACCGCGTTGGTGGCCGTGTAGTTCGCGTAGATTTCAGGGCCTGGCACGCTGCGGAACGTGCCGCTGACCAGGACATCGGCGCGCGGGATGGTGTAGCTGCCCGCGAACTTCACGTTTGTCAGGAACGGCGAACGCTGGCGGCAGTACTGGCCGGGAATCCACTGGTTGCGAATGGCGTCGCTGTTGTTGGTCGAGACCGCCAGCACCTGCGGCGTCGTTGCGTTGGCCGGCGTCGCCGTGCCGAGCAGCATTTCGGGCACCTGCTCGGCGACGTCGCAGATATCCGTCAGCGTACGGCCCGTGCTGACGCCTCCCTGGAGCATCACGCCCGCCTGCGGCCGCATGCTCAGGTTCACGTCGACGCCCTGCCATCGTTCGATTTGCCCGCCGTACGCGCTCGCCAGGGTGACGAAGTTGTCGGCCGGCCGGCCGAAGCTCGCGGGCTTGAGGTCGTAGAGGCCGGACACGGTGTATCCGCCGCCGCCGGGCAGACGCGGCTCAATCGGCGCGGTGATGCTGAACCGATCGAAATCGGCCGCGCCGACCGACCGGTTGTCGGTGACCCAGAAATTCTGGTACGCACGGCGGAAGTACGCCGCGTCCACCGAGGTGCGCGCGAACAGCTCGTGCTGGACGCCGGCGGAAAATTCCCAGTTCGCCGCCCGCTTGTCCCAGCCGCGCAGCAGAGCGGGATCGTAGGTCGCGCCGGGCCGCGCGCTGCCGAACGCGGGATTGGCCAGCGAGCCGCACTCGCCGTTGGCCAGCGGGCTCAGCAGGCTGCAGTCGGGAACGAAGTTGCGGTTCGCGTCGCTCCACGAACGAGTGGTGCTGGTGACGAGCGTGTTGAGCGGGCTTGGATCCGCGGCGAGCGGCGAGCCGGCCGCTTCGTTCTGCAGGTATCGATTGAGGCTGACCTTCACGGCGGTCTTGCCGTTGCCGGCCGGGTCGTAGCTCACGCCGAGCCGCGGGCTCAGGTCGTGCCAGGCAGTATTGCCCTGCGCAGGGAACGTGATGTCGCGCGCCGGCGCCAGCGCCGCCGGTCCGGCGTGCTGCTCGGGAAAGCTGCTGGCGAAGTAGTCGTAACGAAGCCCGAAGCTGGCCGTGAGGCGCCGCAGGCTCCACTTGTCCTGCCCATAGATTGACAGGTTGTGATCGACGTTGACCTGCCCGTACAGGGGCAGCGCGCGCTGCGTGATCAGATTCGGGACGCCGTTGTTGAAGCGATAGGTGAGCGGCTGCCCGCCGTCGTTGGTGTCGCGCGCCTCGAAGCCGTGGCTGTGCGCGAACCCCGCCTTATAGGCGTGGGCGCCCGTGATGTACGACGCGGCCGCGCGCAGGTGAATCGCGTGGTTCGGTCCGTTGCGGAAATTATCCGCGGAGCGGTACCGCAGGCCCGTCGACTGCTCGTTGACGGTAATCATCTGCGGGCTGGTGTCGAGTGCCGGCAGGCGGACACTGCGGCCGAAATGATTGGCCACGCCCGCCTCGAGCAGCAATCGGCTCGTCAGCGGGGACGTCCAGTCGACAACCTGCCTCCGCTGGATGGGAAAGCGCTCGCGGATGTCCGCCTCCGGCGCGACCGTCGCCGAGACGACGCCCACGCACGTGCAGCCGGCCTGGTCGGCGGCGAGAAACCCCAGCTTGTTGCGCGGGTTCACCTGCCACGTCACGCGCGCGTCGCCGCCGTAGTAATGCGTGTCCTTGAAGGCGGGCCGGTTCAGGTCGGGGTCGAACGTCCACACATTCGGGTTGTTCGCGTTCCGGTTGAAGAACATGTCAGCGACATCGAGCTGCGAGCCGGAATAAAGCGCCGACACATAGAACCACACCTTGTTCTGCCGCAACGGGCCGCCGAAGCCGGGATTGAGGTCCCACAGCTTCCGCACGGCGTCAGGCGTGCGCAGCCCCTGCGCGCGCAGGTCCTCCGTCAGGTTGCTCGCCTGCATCGCGTGCGTCGCGAGGCTGCCGAAAAACGTCCCGTTGAGCGTGTTGCCGCCTTCGCGCGGCACGATGTTGATGCGCACGCCGCCGGTCGGCACGTCCGCCGTGTTGCCCGAGTAGTCGAGCGTGACTTCCTGCACGCTGGCCATGCTGTAGATCAGCCGCGTCGTGAAGCCGGTGGACGCCATCGCGTTCATCGTGATCCCGTCCATCGACGTCCAGCCGTCGTTGCTGCGGCCGCCGTGCGACGACATGCCCGTCGTGGCGTTGATGACCGCGCCGCCGACATCCTGTGGCACGTTGGTCGTGATGCCGGGGTTGAGCGCACCGAGCGCCCAGATGTTCCGCCCCGCCGGAATGTTCTCGATGATGTCCCGGTCGACGATGCGCTGGCGCGCGGTGTTCTGCACGTCCACGATCGGCGTTTCGCCGCTCACCGTGATGGTCTCCTCGACCGCGCCGACACGCAGGTCTGCGTCGATGGTCGCCGTGAACGTCCCCGTCAACTCGATGCCGTCGCGCTTGACGGTGCTGAAGCCGGGCAGCGCGAAGGTCACCGTATACGTGCCGGGCGGCAGGAGCTCGATACGATACTGACCCGTGCCGCCGGTGACGACCGATCGGACCTTCTCGATCAGCGCGGTACTCGAAGCCTCGACCGTGACGCCCGGCAGCACCGCGCCGGAGGCGTCCTTGACCTGCCCGGCGATGGATGCCTGGGCGCTGACCAGTGCCGGTGCTCCGAGAAGCCCGACCACCATCGAGACGACGATGACTCGCAGCCCACGCATGGACCCCCTCCTTCTGACCGAACGCGCGATGTGTCTGGCTCGTTGCACTCCAGTGCCAGCGAACGCCGATGTGGCGGAAAACGGGCGTGAGGTAGGGCGAGACAGTACCGACGCGACTCTGCGCGTGTCAAGGGCGCGTGTACTTGACAGGGCGAGGAGGGGGACGTACGTTGCGCGCGGCACTCGCGTGCCGGCACGCACGAACCGTTCGAAAGGAATCTGTGACCGATTACCGCTCGCTCGAACAGCAGCTGTCGTCTGACCTCCACCTCACGCGCAGGCCGATCGCCATCGCCTTCCGCGACTCGCCCCCGCCCGGCGTCGCGAAATTCACCGGCTCGATGCCGTCCGGCTGCAGCTTCTGGCGGCTCGCATCCGAGGGACGCACCTTCTTCACGGTGCCCGGCGATCACTACAACTGCCCGATCGGCTCCTACACGCACAACATCCCGCTGCCGGCTGAACGGAGCGAAGAGCTCTTCCAGACCCTCGGCTTCATGAGCGATATCGGCTACGTGCGGATGGAGGACGTTCCCGCCATCCCCGTCCTGCCCAGCACGCCGGCGGCGATCGTCTATGCGCCGCTCGGAGACACGCCGGTGGATCCCGACGTCGTGATGTTCTGGGGACCGGCCGCGCGCGTGATGCTGCTGCACGAAGCGGCCATGTCCGCCGGCATCAGCGCCAGCCTGCAGACGCTCGGCCGGCCGACGTGCATGGCGCTCCCCGCGGCGCTCGCGCACGGCGTCGTGATGAGCACCGGCTGCATCGGCAATCGTGTCTATACGGGCGTGGAGGAAGGCGAGCTGTATGCCGCGGTCCCCGGCAAGGACCTCGCGAAGCTCGCGGACGCGGGCCGCACCATCAGCGTCGCCAACGCGAAGCTGCAGGAGTACCACGAGGCACGGCGGCTGCAGCTGACGGCGTAAACCGCGAAGGTCACGAAGAACACGAAGAAAAATATTCCTTCGTGATCTTCTCGGCCTTCGTGGTTCTCCCTGCCGGCTAGCGCGCTGCCGCCGGCTTCGCAAACACCTTCGCGTCAACCGGCACGTTGGGCTGCACGCCGGTCAACTTGATCGTCATCTGCATGTAGGTCTGGCTCACCGTCCAGGTGAAGGGCATCTTGACGCCGGCGACGTCGCGGTAGTCGTCGTAGTTGATCTCGGTCGGCACCGGCCCGACGGGGGTCGCGTTCCACCGCACGAGCCGGACGAGCAGCCCCGACTTCGGGTCGAAGTACAGGTTCACCGGCAGCAAGGGCGGGTTGGTGCCCTGGACGATCTGGACGGGACGGCCGTCGATCGCCGTTCGTCCGACTTTCCACCCGGTGAACGCCTGCTTGATGCCCGACGGGAAGGCGATGAGCGCCTCCAGCCGGTAGCGATCGAGGTTGCCGCTCGTCAGCGTCTCGGGCGCCGGCGCGTCCGGACCCACCCACCAGCCGCTGCGACCGTCGAAGACACGATAGCTGTCGCCGTCGGGCATGTGGATGATCCACGTCCGCTGATTCGGCGCCTTCGCGTAGATGTCGACCGGGATCTCCTTGTGATCGGTGTCGAACCCGGAGTAGGTCCCCTTCGCGGTGAAGCTCGTGAGCCTGGCGAGCGTCGCGGGACCGCCGAGCGCCTGCAGGTACTTGTCGAGGATCTCCGTCGCGGCCGGCTGCTTCTCGGGGGGGAAGTTGATCACGTTGGGGTCGTCTTCGGGCTCGCCGTACTGCAGCGCCAGCTTCGGCGAGTTGACCGGCGTGTTGCTGCCGCGATGACACGTGAAGCACGTCACCATCGGCCGTCCGCCGAAGTTCGCCTGGTTGATCCCGTTCATCATCGCGATCATCTGGCGCGCGCGCCGGATCCGCGGCGTCTCGTCGCCGAACGCCTCGTGCCTGAAGACCGCCTCCTTCGAATGGCAGAACGTGCAGTCCTCGCCCATGGACGAGGCGAACATCCCCATCACGTCGAAGAAGGTGTCGATGGGAATGCCCTTCAGCACCTGGATGTTGCGAAACAGCTTCTCGGTGACGAGCGCCGGCTGTGCCGGCGCCGGCTGCTGCGCGGACGCGCGCACGGTGGCCATGACGAGCAGGCACGCGACCGCCGCCGCCATCACCCCGTGAACCGGGCGCCTGCGCGTGGGTGTCATGGCGGCGTATATACCGCATCGACCGGGACGAGTAAAGCAAGCGGAAGCGCCCGGGCGGTACGCGATAGCCTTCCGCAAGCGACATCTGGTACCATCCGCATCATTCTGAGCGGCCGCACTCGGACTGAGATATTAGGAGGCGACATGCGCACCATCCTGGCGCTCGCAACGGTCTCTCTGGGCTTGCTGCTCGCCGCCGCACCGCTCCGGGCCCATCATTCGTTTTCAGCGACCTACGACGGCAACAAGCCGATCACCCTGCGCGGCACCATCGTCAAGATGGGATGGCAGAACCCGCACGCGCACCTCTACGTCGACGTCAAGAACGCCGACGGCAAGGTGGTGACGTGGGAAGTCGAGAGTGCGGGGCCGACCACGCTCATGAAGCAGGGGCTGCGCAAAGAGGACTTCGTCGGCGCCGAGGTGATCATCAAGGGCTTCCTCGCCAAGGACGGCACGCCGACGGTCAACGCCAGCAGCTTCACGCTCGTCGAAGCGAAGAAAGAGTTCGTCAGCGACGAAAAGACCCCGTAAGGGCCGGGAGTTCCAACCATGCAGCGAGTGACAATCGCTCTGGGCGTCGCCCTGGCGCTGGGCGCGCAGACGGTGGCGTTCGCGCAGGGACGTCCCGACTTTACGGGCACGTGGAGAATCAGCCAGGCCAAGAGCAGCCGGAGCGTCGTTGGCAACACGCCCGACATCCAGTTCCCGAGTCAGCTCGAGGTCAAGCAGACGGCGAGCGACATCTCGGTGATCGCGACCAGCGTGCGGCAGCGGCCGCTCTCCGCCACCTACAAGCTCGATGGCAGCAAGGTGGACGTGCAGGCGCCCGAAGGGATTACCGAGACCGGCCAGGCGGTGCTGAACGGCTCGAGTCTCGTCATCACGTCGCGGCGTTCCTTCTCGTCGCCGGCCGGCGACGTGGTCGTCGACTTCAAGGAAGTGTGGACCGCCAACGGCAACGAGTTGACGGTCGAGAAGACCCGCACGCAGGTCGGGGATACCCCAAGCACCCAGAAGGCCGTCTACGACAAGACCTCGTAGCGGCGGACCCGGACGTCCGCCTGTAGTGGAGAACATCCAGGGGGTGGCATGCGTCATCGCGTCCTGACGTGGTTGGTTGCCGCGGCTGCCATCGCGGCCAGCCCACACGCCGTTTCGCCAACCGTCATGGCGCAGGCACCCGCGAGGCGGCCGCCCGATCTGCAGGGCGTTTGGCGCGCGTGGAATCTCGCGAAATACGACCTCGAGGATCATGGCGCCAAGCCGGGCGTCCCTGCCGGCAGGGGCTTTGTCGTCGATCCACCCGACGGCAGGATCCCGTATAGATCCGAGGCGCTGGCGAAGCGCGCACGGAACTACGAGGGAACGAAGACCCTGGAACCGGTGAAGAACGCCGACCCGCTGGCGAAGTGCTACCTGCCGGGCATCCCCCGCATGACGTATCTCGGGTGGCCGTTCCAGATCATCCAGACGTCCGACGAGGTCACCTTCGTCTACGAGTGGGCGCACAAGAAGCGGTTCGTCCCGATCAACAGCAAGGAGCCTGCGCCCGCGGACGAAACCGCCTGGATGGGATTCGCGCGCGGCCGCTACGACGGCAATTCGCTGGTGATCAACCTGACGAAGTTCAACAGCTATACGTGGTTCGACATGGCGGGCAACTACCACAGCGACGCGCTGGAGGTGGTCGAGCGCTACACGCCGATGGGTGCCGACACGCTGCAGTACGAAGCGACCATGACCGATCCGAAGGTCTTCACGCGGCCGTGGACCATTCGCATGACGCTGCAGCGGCAGAAGGACGTCGGCCTGCTCGATTACGAGTGCACCGCGATGCTCGACGAGCTGGGCATCGACCACACGTGGCCGAGAGATTTCGACGAAGAGAAGTAGGGGCCGGCTTCAGCCGGCCCGTCTGGTGACACTTATGAGCACGCGCACACGCCTCCTGTTGTCGATAGCGGCCTCGCTGGTAATGTTCGCCGCCGCGTCCCCGCCGATCGCCGGCCAGGCTGGCGGCGAGATCGGGCGTCCCGGCGGCCTTGCCAATGTCGACGGCCAGGTGAAATCGACCGGACCGGCGGGGCCGATCCCGCGGCGTGCCGACGGCCACCCGGACCTCACCGGCACCTGGAACGGATCGCCGGGTGGCGTCACGCACACCGTCATCCTCGAGGAGCATCCTCCCGGTTTCGGCGTGCTCGGCGGCCAGAGCCTCATCCTCGAGCCGAAGGACGGCATCATCCCGTATCTGCCGTGGGCGCTGGAGGAGCGGGATCGCCGCCGTGACGATGCCAACGGCTATGAAGACCAGGTCGGCCACTGCGAGTTCTACGACGTCGGCCGCATCCACAGCTTCACGCAGGAATACCTGTTCTCGGGCAATACGTTCGTCATCAACGCGACGCAGCACATCACGCGCATCGTGCCGATGGACGGGCGCGCGCACCTGCCGCCCGGCATCCGCCTCTGGCTGGGCGACCCCGTCGGCCACTGGGAGGGCGATACGCTGGTGGTCGACAGCACGAATTTCAACGACCGCACGCGCATGTCGCTCGGCGGCGACTTCCACGGCGCCGACGCGCATATCGTCGAGCGGTTCCAGATGCTCGACGCGAACACGATCAAGTGGACGATGACGATCGACAACCCGAAGGTGTTCAGCAAGCCGTGGACGATGACGTCGCCGGCGCCGATGAAGCGGATCAAGGCGGTGCCCGATTTCGACGTCGAGGACACGTGCCACGAAGGGAACGTCGATCTCGTGCACCTGAAGAACACGTACTACCAGGCGCATGGCAAGGACGCCCGGCCGAAGTACGGCACGGACACCAACATCAGGAGATGACCATGAGCAGGGCACGCCGGTATCTCGCGCTCTTCATCGCGACGTTTGTGCTCGCGCTGTTCGTCCAGCCGTTGACGGTCCTCGGCCAGGAAGGCCGCGGGCGTGGCCGCGGCGAGGGACGGGGCGAGGGGCGCGGCCAGGCGCAGAACCTCCCGGAAGCGCCGCCGATCGGGTTCTTCGGCAGCTACCGCGTCGCCGCCGACAAGATGGATCTGTCGAAGCTCCCGATCATCGGCGCGTGGCGGATCAATTTCAATCGCTCGGATCCGGCGTTGAAGGCGCAGAACCGCTTCAAGGACACCGGCACGGTGATCTACACGGCGGAGAACGGCGGCATCAAGCAGGAGGTGTTCCTGTATTGGCCGCCAACGAAGGCCGACTACAAGAACGTCTTCACGGACGATGCGCGCGAGTTCTTCTTCAAGCTCGATGGCAAGAACATCTACCCGAACCCGCAGGGGCCGAACGGTCTCGGCCAGACGGTCGCCATGTGGCTGGTCGATCGCAACACGCTCTATCGCGAGCGTGCCACCAAAGGCACCCTCGACGAGTGGGTGCTCTATCGCGTGTCGCCCGACGGCAACACGCTGACCTGGACCAGCTTCAACGGCGGGCCCGGCAACAGCGGTCATAACGTCTGGGACCGCATCCCGATGCCGCAGCGATAACGGAGCCGGGTCCGCGGCCTACGTACGGCCCTGCTCACCCGCCTGGCCCGCGACGCGCGCTCGGACGCGTTCGAGTAGTTGCACCAGCCGGTCGTAATGCGACCCTTGCCAGTAGATGCGATCGCAGCCCGGGCAGCGTTGAAACTGCGTAAAGCATTCGCGCGTGCCGGGCGGCAGCCGCTCCGCGATCGCATCCGCGTCGACCGCGGTCAGCAGCGTGTTGCATTCCATGCAGCGGATGAACGGACGCATCTCGTGCGCGAGGTCGAACCGATCGAGCACTTCCACGAGCTGCAGCTCCGGATCGGTGTGCCGGATCCAGCGGCCGTGCCGGATGATGCTGCGCTTCAGCAGGCCGACGTCGCGCGTCAGCGCGACGCGCTCCTCGCCGGCTGACACGTCCGCCACCTCTGCATCCTCGGTGAGCAGGACGGCATCGAATCCGGCGAGACGCAGCAGCGAGGCGAGCTTTCGCAGGTGGATATCCAACGCGAAGCGCACGGGAGCCGGTGGATCGCTGCCGACGCGCGACAGCCCCTCGAGATCGAGGCTCCGGAACACCGGATAGACGGACACGCGATCGCCGTCGCGGAGCTTACAGGTGAAGTCGCTCGCCTCGCCGTTGACCGTGATGACGTCGACTTCGGGGTGCGGCACGCCGAGCGACTCGATGACGTCCTTCACGGATGCCGGAGCGCGCAGGGCATGCCTGAAGCGTGCGCGGCGGTAGACCGCCGGCAGAAAATCGTTCAGTTGGGCGTAAAAACGGAGCCAGACCTCTGTCACCAATGCTATATTCGCGCCAATCGCACCAAGGAGGCCCATCGTGAACTACAGGGTTCTCGCGGCCGGCTTCATCGTTTTCGCGTGGCTGGCCTCCGCGGCCGTCCAGGCCCATCATTCGCCCTCCGCGATCTTCGACATGTCGAAGGTTGTGGACATCACCGGCACCCTGACGCGGGTGGACTGGATCAATCCGCACATCGTGCTCGCCATCGAGGCGAAGGGCGACAGCGGCAAGGTCGACCAGTGGACGTTCCAGAGCAACCCGCCCTCCTGGTACAAGAGCGTCGGCCTCGCGCGTGCCGATTTCGCGAAAGCGATCGGGCACCAGATCACCGTCGAGGCGGTGAAAGCGCGGGACGGTTCGCTGTACGGGTACATGCAGAAGATCAAGCTGCCCGACGGCACCTCGTACGAATTGATCAACAGCGCAGAGGCGAAGTGAGGCAGACATGACACGAACCGTTCTCGCCGTTGCCGTATCCGCGTTCCTGGTCCAGGGGGCCGTCGTCGCGCAGCAGGCCCGCCATCCCGACCTGAGCGGCGTCTGGAGCTACGCGATCGATCGCGCGCCCGCGGCGCTGAAGAAAGAGGTCAACGGCCAGGTCACCATCCAGAAGATCGACCAGAGCGCGCGCCACGGCGACGCGAGCGCCATCAAGGGCGTGCAGCCGTCGACGCCGCGACCGGCGTACAGGCCCGAGTTCCTGGCGAAGGTGAAGGACCTCTCGGACCACGAGAGCCGCACCGACCCGGTGTTCTACTGCGGCAAGCCGGGCGTGCCGCGCATCGGGCCGCCGCGCAAGATCGTGCAGCTGGCGAAGGAGACGATCTTCCTCTACGAGGACATCTCCGGCGATCCCTACCGCGTCATCCCGACCGACGGCCGCCCGCATCGCCAGTATCCCAACCCGTCCGCGTACGGCGATTCGATCGGCAAGTGGGAAGGCGACGTGTTCGTGGTGGACGTCACCGGCTTCGGCGACGACACGTGGTTCGGCGAGGACGGCTACTTCCACACCGACGCGATGCACGTCGTCGAGCGGATCTGGAAGGACGGCGACAACATCGTGTGGCAGGCGACGGTCGAGGAGCCGAAGGTGCTCGCGAAGCCGTGGGTGATGCCGGCGCGGCTGCTCAGGCCGTCGACCGACTCGCTCGAAGAATCACCGAGGTGCGTCGAGAGCGATGCGCCGCGGCTGCTGAACGACGACCATCATCTTCAGCGTTAAAGAACTGGGTTCATGAGGTTCAAGTGGTTCCTTGGGTTCATAGGGTTCTGGTTCTGGGTTCTGAACCTCTTGAACCCGTTGAACCTCATGAACCCTTTGAACCCTATCAGCGCTGCGCCCACTCCTGCACGGCCTCGCGAAGGGCCTGCGCGACGATGCGCTTGAACGCGTCGTCGTGCAGCGCGTCGTTGTCGGGCGCCGGCGTGTCCATGTAGGCGATCTCCACGATGACCGCGGGACGCGATGCCAGCCGGTTTTCTCCCTTGCAGCCGTCGCACGTCCGCAGCCCGCGATCGACCCACCCTGCGTTGTAGCGCGTCCGGATGGCGGACACGACGTGCCGGTTGACGATCTCCGCCAGCCGCCGGCTCTCGTCCTGCTGGCCGTTGGTCGCGTCGTACCACGTTTCGGTCCCGGTCTCCTCGCCGCCGTTGTTGTGAATAGCGAGCACCGCGGACGCGTCGATCCAGTTGGCGTAGAACGGCCGCGAGTTGATGTCGCGCGCGTAGTCGTCCACGCCGAAATTCCAGACTTCGGGCGGCGCGCCGAGGCCCTGGATGAAATACTTGGCCGCCTCCTGCCAGCGTGGATTGCCGGACGGACCGGCGGCGTCTTCGCGTTCCGCGTAGCGCGTCATCTGCACGCTGATGTTTGCCGCGAGCAGTTCGTCGCGGACGTAGCGCGCGATGTCCCAGTTGACGAGATCCTCGACGATGCCGCGGACGCGCGGCCGCTGCAGGTGCCAGTAGCCGAGGGTTTCGTCCCAGTACCATCCGTGGCCCGGGCTGACGAGCACGGTACCGCCCTCCGCGAGCGGCCTGCCCTGGACCAGACCGGGGCCGACCGCGGCGCGGCGAGCCGCCGGCCGCGGAATGAACTGCTCGAGCGGCAGGCCGTCGATCGTGAACCGGTAGTCGACGAGCGGCGCGGGGCCGACCGCCGATGCGGTGGCCTGGATAATCTGATCGAGCAGCGGCTCGATGTTGCCGGCGGGGTCGTAGGTCAGCGCCCGCTGGCTGAGGTCGATGGCAATCGTCAGCGTCTCCGGCGTCGCGCGCACCTGCACGCCAAGGAGGCGAACCCCGGATTGTTGCGGCGAGAGCAGCCGTTGGTAGTTGCGGGGCGCCGCCCCAAGCGCGCGCTCGATCGGCGAGCGCAGGGCATCAGCCGTGGGCGTGCGTGGTTGCTGGGCACCCGGCGCCGACACAAACAGTGCAACGACGCCGGCGATTACTGCCACCAATGGGAACGGACGAGGCACGCGCTGGCGGGGTGCAACGGGTGTGCCCGGGCAAGGTGGTTCTCAAAACCTCACTTGTGCGAATAAAATTCTCGTTTCACGAGTTCAACAATATCGAGGAAAGGACAACATGGCGAAAGCCCTGGAAGGGGTCCGGGTCCTGGACATGACACACGTCCAGTCGGGACCGACGTGCACCCAGATTCTCGCGTGGTTCGGCGCCGACGTGATCAAGGTCGAGCGGCCGGGCGAAGGCGACCCGACGCGCGGCCAGCTGCGCGACAAACCCGGCGTCGACAGCCTGTATTTCACGATGCTGAACAGCAACAAGCGCGGCATCACGCTGAATCCGAAGACCGAGGCAGGCAAGAAGATTTTCACCAAGCTGATCGAGCAGTGCGACGTCATGGTCGAGAACTTCGCGCCGGGCGCCATCGATCGCATGGGATTTCCGTGGGAGAAGATCCAGCAGATCAACCCGCGGATGATCTACGCGTCGGTCAAGGGCTTCGGTCCCGGGCCGTTCGAGGACTGCAAGGTGTACGAGAACGTCGCG
>Ga0134127_10000208_pt1 | contig 69036 bp, 60 predicted proteins | sample KB31753_FD_96459 | JGI IMG/M metagenome (GOLD analysis project Ga0134127, IMG submission 96459) | Terrestrial soil microbial communities with excess Nitrogen fertilizer from Kellogg Biological Station, Michigan, USA - KB3-175-3 | ecosystem: Environmental > Terrestrial > Soil > Unclassified ... | reverse complement strand
CGGCTGCATGCGTGGGTTCGGGATGCTCTCGTAGTGCACGAGCGTGCGCACGGCGCGATCGAGGCCGGCGTCGGCGAGCTTCTGGATGGCCGCCGGCGAGCCGCCGAATCCCGCGTGGCTCAGGAGGTGCGCGGCGCGGTCGTAGTTCCAGTCGGCCGCGCCGATGGGGGTGAGGTCGTCCTTCCAGGACGCCGGCCCCGGAGACCAGCTGCTGCGGGTGGTCATCGTGCTCTCCTCTCGCCTACCCCCGGAACAGATCGAGGGGGGTGAATTTGTGCCCGAGCACCTGCGCGGCGTCGGCATCGAGCCACCCTTCGATCAGCGTCGCGTATACGTCACGGAAGTCGGTCGTGTTCTCGAGGTTGTCGCCGAGCACCAGGTTCGAGAGGCTCGGCGGCGTGCCGTACATCCCACCCTTGACCGGGTTGCCGATCACGAAGTTCACCTGCGCCGTCCCGTGATCGGTGCCGAGGCTGGTGTTCTCCGGTACGCGGCGGCCGAACTCGCTGTGGACGTACATGACGACATCGTCTGCGCGGCCGATGCGTTCCATTTCACGGAAGAAGCCCTCGATCGCATCGGAGCAGTACTCGAGCTGCCGGTCGTGCGGCGCCGCCTGGTTCACGTGGGTGTCGAACAGGCTGTTGCGCAACGGGACGTAATACAGCCTCGTCGGAAAATCCGCTTCGATGAGGGCCGCCACCTTGTCGAGATCCAGCAGGCGCAGGTCCGGGTTGTCCTTCCCCTTGTAGCGGCCCCACGCCGCGCGCACGACCTCCGACGCCTGCGCCGCGCTCCGACTGACCTCGAGCACGTAGCGGTGCGCCTCGCTCTCCGGCGATGGCCCCGCGACGAGCGCGTCAACGGCCGCTTTTTCCTGCGCGAACAGCCCGCGCTGGAATTTCATGGGGTCGACGAACACGAGCGGCACGTGGTCCGCGCACTTGACCGCGAGCGTCTGGCTCTCGGCGATGTTCACGATCAGGTTCTGCTGCGCGCGTCCGGGGTCGAGCGCCGACGCGGTGCGCCCGATCCAGCCGTACTCGTTGCCGCTGTTGGGCGCCGCCGTGTGCCAGAACGACATCGACGTGAAGTGCGAGAACGAGGGCTGGTCGTAGCCGACGCCCTGGACGATCGCCAGCTTGCCCTCGTCGTAGAGCTTCTTCATGCCGCGCATCGACTTGTGCCAGCCGAAATGCGCGTCGATTTTCAGCAGGTCCTTTTCCCTGATGCCGATCGTCGGGCGATGCGTGTAGTACATCGCGTCGCCGTACGGCACGATGGTGTTCAGACCGTCGTTGCCGCCAAACCATTCGAAGACGACGAGGATCCGGCGCGAATCGCCGGCGGCTGCCTGCAGACTCGCCTGGCTGAATACGCGCGGCACCGGGCCGAAGCCGCCGAAGAGACCAAACCCGAGTCCACCGGCGCCGAGCCGGATCATGTCGCGACGCGTGACGCCCGAGCCGCTCAGCAGATGCTTGGTCGGCATGCTGATTCACTCCCGTCTTCCCGGCGGCGTTTCACCTGCCGGCGAGGCGCCCAATAGTCGCGCCAGTGCAACCGCCTGTCAATCAACCTGCCCAACGTCCAGCGGAGAGCCGGAGCGCGTCAGTAGTATCCTGCTGCGCTGGCCCGCCGTCTCCCGCTCGAAGCACCTCGTCGCCTTGTCCGCGCCATCGGCCGCTGGAGTCTCGCCGCGCTGATGGTCAACACCATGATCGGCGCAAGCGTCTTCGGCCTGCCGTCGCTCATCGCGGCGCATCTCGGCCGCCTGAGCCCGGCCGCCTATTTCGTGGCGGCCGCCGGGATCGGCGTGATCGGCGCGTGCCTGGCGGAGGTCGGGTCGCAATTCCGGGAGGCTGGCGGACCATATCTGTATGCCCGTGAAGCGTTCGGGCCGTTCGCGGCGATCCAGATAGGGTGGCTCTCGTTTCTGTCCCGCATCGCCGCCTCTTCGGCAGGAGCCGACCTGTTCATCAACTACCTGAGCGAGTTCCGTCCCGCGGTGACCGATCCGCTTCCTCGAGCAGTCATCGTGAGCGTGCTGGTGCTGCTGCTGGCCACCGTGAATTACCGGGGCGTCCATGGCGCAGCGCGGTTGAGCAACTTCTTGACGATCGCGAAGCTCGCGATCATCGGGATCTTCGTGTGCGGCGGCATCGTCGCGCTGGCGATGAGTCCAGCTGTGCGCGTGATGCCGTCCGAAGTCCCCGCCACCGCTGCGGACTGGTTTGCGGCGATTATCCTCATGGTCTACGCCTACGGCGGATTCGACGCCGCCCTCTTCGCTGCGGGAGAGACACGAAACCCCCGGCAGGATGTACCCGCGGCATTGCTGCTTGCTCTGGCTGGTTCCACGATCCTGTTCGTATCGTTGCAGTTCGTGGTGATTCACACGCTGCCGGATACCGCAGGGACGACGAAGCCGTTGGTGGACGCGGCGCGAAGGTTTTCCGGGCCGATCGGTGCGTCGCTCATGGCGATCGGATCGCTGATCTCGATATACGGGTATCTGAGCGCGAACATGCTGCACACACCGCGGCTGACATTCGCGCTGGGGGAACAAGGAGACTTCCCGCAATTTTTCGCCGCGATTCACCCGCGCTTCCGGACGCCGTCCGTCTCGATCGTGACGTTTGCCGCGCTCCTGATGCTGTTTGCGATCGCCGGGAACTTCCGGTGGAACGCCACGTTGTCGGTCGTATCGCGATTGTTCGTGTATGGTTCGATTGCGGCGGCCCTGCCGGCCTTGCGGCGGAAACATCCCGAAGCCGACGCGCTTCGCCTGCCAGGTGGATGGATCTTCAGTCTGTTGGCGCTTGTCTTCACGGCAGTGCTGATCACGCAGACAGACGTCGGGGGAATCGCCGTTGTGGCCATCACGTTCGGGATCGCGCTTCTCAATTGGAAGGCGACGCGCAGTCATTCCCCTGCGCCTTCATGACGGCGGTCGTTTTCCCTGCGCCGCGCCTGGCGGCCGAAGCCGTTACTCCGCGCCGGTGCTCGTCAGGACCTTGCCGTCGGCGAGCTTGCCCGTCATGAACATGCCGCCGGCCTTCCCGTCCCTGAGCGGCCGGAACGTCACGGTGATCCGCATGCCGGGCAGGAGCGAGGTCCGCGTCCAGCCGCGGCGCGCGAGAAAGTTCGGACTCATCCCCTCGAATCCCCACGTCTCCACCTGACCCGACGCGTTCGGCGCATCGAGCCAGATCCAGATGTGCGGGTTCGTCCAGTCGACCTGCTTGACGACGCCCGTTACGCTCTTTTCGGCATTCATGTCGAAGACGGGCGCGGCGGCATGATGCGACCACGCGCGGGTGGCGTCGCCGCACATCATCGCCGTGACCAGCAGCGCGCGCCCGGCTGTGCGTGCGATCGGCCTCATCGCCTACTCCTTCTTCGCCGGCGCGTCGAGCTTCACGCCGGCTTTCCCCTGGCCGTCGAGGAAGTTCCGATTGTTCTCTTCGCAGATGTACTCGCGAATCGTCCATTCCCGATGCCGCGCCAGCGTCCTCGTCGTCGTCCACGGCTTCACCAACACCGCCGGATCGATGACGGTGGTTTCGATCGACATCGTGTCCGGCGCGGTGAGGCGGAACCGCTCGGTGACGCGCATCCTGTCGCTGTGCGGCGTGTTCCGCGCAATCGTGGTGAGCGGCGAGAACCCGATCGTCTCGGCGACGAGCGTGTCGCCGTCCCAGCGGCCGATCGACGTGCCGTTGAACGTCGGATCGGGATCGGCCGGCAGCGGCCGGCCATCGGTGTAGATGTGACGCACCTGCATGTAGGCTTCGGTGACGATCGTGACCTTGCCCGGCGTCATCAGGAATTCGTACGGATACGGATGCCCCATGATTGCCGGCATTCCCGTCGGCAGGCAGTTGGCCGCTTCCGTGTCGTCGAAGTTGCGCGCGTCGAGCTCGCGCTTCTTTGCCGCGTAGGCCGGCGTGAGCTGCGGTACGGGCGGCGGTGCCGCGGCCGGTCCTCGTCCACCGCGGCCGACGGTCGGCGCCTCCCAGACGCCGGTCAGGTCCGGCAGCTTCGCGAGCGCCGCCCAGTCGGCGGCGGCCGGCGGCTTCGTCTTCCATTCCTGCGCAGCCGCGGAGACCGCCAGCCCCGTGACCAGCAGCCAGACGATGCGGGTGGAATGCTTCATCGCGCGAGCGGATCGGGACGAAGCTGGAACTTGACCAGCTTTCCCTTGGTCCCCTTTCCGCCTTCGATGTGCCACACGAAGTGCGTGCCGTAGTTCGCGTAGAGGGCGCGCCCCTTCCAGCCGGCCCGCGGATCGTCGATGCGGCCGTCCATGCCGCGCGAGTAGAACCCGAGCGGATACGGCACGCGCATCGTCATCCACTGGCGCGTCTGCGGATCGAGGACGAGCAGCGAATCGGAATTCGATCCCGTTGCCAGCGGCTTGTTCGCGCCGAGTCCGAGGATGTTCTGCTGATCCACCCAGTTGAAATAGTGGAAGTCGGCGGGGATGTCGGTGCCTTTCAGCTTCGGCCCGTTCGTCTGATACAGCGTCCAGCCCTCGCCGCACTCGCTGCCGTCGATCTTGTGGCCGACGCTGCCCGTGCACTTGCGCCGATCGAAGCTGGCGAGATGGCTGCTGGCCGCCAGCGCCGTCCAGACGACGCCGTTGGTGTCGACGTCGACGCCGCGCGGGTCGAATCCAGGCTCGGGCACGCGGAACACTTCGGCACGGCAGCTCTCGGGTGGATTCGTGCCGCGATCGACGCGCACCAGGTAGCCCGGGAAGCGTTCGGACACGCCCCAGATCGAGTTGTCGACGGGACTGGGGACGGCGGAGTAGAGACTGAAGTCGACCTCGGTATCGAGCGAGGGATCCGGTCCGCCGCCTCCGCGCGCGGCCGTGTTCGCCGCGCCGCTCGCCGTATCCCCTTGATAGAGGATTGACTGGCCGCGGCCGGCGGCACGGTTCCATGGACGCGTGATCCTGCCGTCGGCATTGGTATCGACCACCTGGCCGCACCAGCCGACCGCTTTCTGCTCGTCTTTCGTCTGGTCGAAGACCTTCGTGTCGATCCAGCCGAAGATCGGACCGGTCAGCTCGTTGAAGTAGACGGTCTCGTTCGCGTCGTCGTCGAACTGCAGGTGGTGCGTCGAATAGCAGGTGTCGATGAGTGTGAACTGCTTCGTCTTCGGATCGTAGAAGGACGCCTGCCGTCCGCTGTTGCGCAGCGGGAACCACGCCGCGTACTTGTTCGACGGGTCGCTGCACCACGACGGATCCTGGTTCGGGCGAATCTTCGACGTAATCCACACGCGCCCCTTGCTGTCGAGCATCGGGTTGTGCGGATCGGCGGGGTTGTACGGCGGGTTCCCCCACAGGTGCGTGTCGCCCCACCAGAGCGACGGGCGGTTGGGTTTCGGAAATCGCGAGGGCACCTCCGCGCGCGGCGCCCGCGTCGGAATCTCGATCTCTTCGGTGCGGTTCGTCAGCGGGTCGAGGATGACGAGCGTCCCGTGCCCGGCCGACACCGCGTAAATCGGTCCGTACGCGTTGACCGTCGGATGATGCTTGTCGGTCGCCACCTCGTCGTGCATGAACGAGTGGTCGGTGCCCCAGTCCCACAGCGTCAGCACGACGTTGCGCTCCTGCCCGCTCGGCCGCGGCGGCGGCGGCGGCACCTCGCCCTTGGCGACGCGCCCGGTCCAGTCCGCAAACGTCCGCAGCGGCCGCGTCTTCCCCTGGTTCGTCAGCACCGAGTACATCGCCGTGCCGCGCACGCCGGTCCCGAGCCGCCACTCCCAGGCTTCCTCGTGCGTCTTCAGCTCCGGCTTCGCCTTGAAGATGTGATCGACGCTGCGCGTGAGCTGATTGCCCAGCTGATGGCAGAAGTTGCAGTCGGACTTGAGCGAGTTGATCCAGTGGTTCTGCGTCAGCATCGCAGGGCCGAGGCCGTTGATCCCGTTGCCCGGGAACTCGTGCTTCGCCGGCGGCTCCATGAGCGACAGCCAGTAGTTGCCGGGATAGACCTTCGCGGCTTCCTGCGGTGTGCGCGCCGGCGTGGCGGTCAACGTCAGCGGCGCCGCTCCCGGCTTCGCCTGCACCTTGGCTGAGTCGACGAGGCCGTAGCCGCGCACCCAGACGCTGTAGGTGGCGTCAGGCAGTTCCGGCAGCATGAAGCGTCCGCGGTCGTCGGTGACGACGATCTTCACGAACGGCGTCGGCAGATCCTTCGTCTCGGCAATCACCCAGACGCCGGCCTCGGGAGCGCTGTCGCCGCGCACGACACCGGTGATGTAACCCTGCGGCGGTGCAGGTCGCTGGCCCTGCTGCGCGCTCAGCGATCGCATCGACGCCGCCGCAACCAGGCCGCCCAACGCGGCGGCGAGCACCACGATCCGGACTCGGCGATTCGTCAGTCGCTGCATATCGTTTTTCCGTCGCGCATATATTACGCCTCGCTCGCGCGGAACGGACGGGGCGTCATTTGGCGTCGTGAAAGATGACGCCGAGCGTATGACGCTGGCCCGACCGCAGGCGGCTGACGCCGTGTCGCATGTTCACGCGATAGACACCGCGTGTTCCCTGGACGGGACGGTGACGGACCGCGAACACGACACCGTCACCGCGACGGAGCGGTACGACGTCGGCCCGTGACTGCATCCGCGGCCGTTGCTCGGTCAGCACGAACGCCCCGCCGGTGAAGTCCGCCGCGGGATCCGAGAGCAGGATCGCCACCTGGAGTGGAAACAGGTGCTCGCCGTAGACATCCTGGTGCAGCGCGTTGAAATCGCCCTCGCCGTACTGCAGCAGCAGCGGCGTCGGCCGCGTCTGCCCCGCCTCGTGGCATCGCGTGATGAATTCGGCGTGCGAATCCGGGTACCTTACCGGGATCCCCATCGACGCGTTCCATCGGTTCGCGATCGGAACGAGGCGTGGATAGAGGTTCGAACGCAGAGCGGAGACGCTGTCGGGCAGCGGATAGGTGAAGTATTTGTATTCGCCGCGTCCGAAGCCATGCCGTGCCATGACGATGCGGCTGCGAAAATGGCGGTCGTCGGCATACAGGCCGGCGAGGGCGGCACATTCGCTCGCGGTCAGCAGTCGTGGCACGAGCGCCCAGCCGTCGGCATCCAGCTGCTCGGCGACGACCGGCCAGTCGTAGTGACCGATTCGCTCATCGACATGCAGCGCGTCGAGGTCTCGAAGTCGTGTTGCTGTGCTCATCACCGCTCCGTTCCTCTGCAGACTACGCGACCGCGACGGACGTCACACTCCGTTGCTTGCGATCGAATTGCCCTCCTTCATCGATCGATCAGCTGCTGAACATCGTCGGCCCGCTGGCTGGCCCGGAACTCGATGACGCGGACGTCGGCCAGGCCGCGCGCATAGAAGGGATCCTCGCGCGCGATGGCTTCAATCCGTTCCCGGCTGTCACCAACCGCCAGGATGATTCCGCCGTCGCGAGGAACCTTGCGGCCCGATACGAGAAAGTTGCCGGCCGCGTAGTACTTCTTCAGGAATGTCATGTGGGCGCGCATGGCGGCGTCGATGTCGGCGAGCGGCGCCGTGTAGGTGAGCTCGATGACGAACATGGCTCGCCAGCTTGCCCCAGGCGGCGGCCGGCGTAAAGGCAGGCTACCTCTTGAACGACGTCTCGAGGTCCTGGTATGAGAGGCCGAACAATCGAAGCGCACCCTCGACCGAGTCTGCGCCTTCGAGCTCGTGCAGCAGTCGCGTCCAGCCGAAACCGGGCCGTTCGGCGATGACGTTCACCGCAAGAAGGCTCTCGTCGTACGCCACCTGCGCGTCGGCCGCGCCGAGACCGCCGAAGCCGCCTTCGAGATGCGTCAGCGGAATCGCTCGTCCGGCGGCTCTCATCCGCCGTTGAGCGGCGCGGGCGTCCGTCCCGTCGAAATACTGCGCCAGCCCCTCGTTGAGCCACCCCGGAACACCGGCCGGCGCGATGCCCGCGATGATGGCGTGCGTCAATTCGTGCGTCAGCACCTTCTCGAACAGCTCCGGCTGCTGCGACGCTCCCGCGACCGGTATGCGTATTTTTCCGTCGTAGGCGCCGGCGGACCATTTCGGCGCGCGCGTGACGTCCCGGAACTGCTGCTCGGTGTAGAGGACGGCGACGATGGTGTCGGACGGATACTCGCCGAGCCTGCCTGCGATTCGGAAGAACGCGGAGTTGAATACGCGCGTCGCGTCCATGGCGAGCGACCGCTCGTCGTGCCCCTCGAACAGGATCCGTAGACGGTCGTACCGCAATTCCTCGAACGACTCGTGGATGCCGGCCTCTTTCCGCCACTGATCGAGCGTCCGCGTCATCTCCGCGTCGCCCGGCGCGTACTTCAGCGCGCTCTCGTAGGTACGAATGGCCAGATCGACCTCGCCCTCGTCGTACGCGATCTGACCGAGAAGCACCGAGGCAGGCGTGAGGTCTGGCTTCGCCGTCAACGACTCCCGCAGACGGGTCATCGCCTCCTTCTGCTTCCCTTGCGCATGCGCGGCGGCTCCCGCGCCCATCAACAACACGGGATCGCCGGGCTTCAGGGCCAGCGCGTCGGCGAAGAGACCCGCCGCCCGGTTGCCGTAGCCATCGCGGAGCGCCTTCCAGCCTGCCTCGTTCAGTTCGATGACCCTGGATTGACCGCGCGCTGACGTCACGGACAGCACCATGAGGCAGAGGACCGTCGCCGCGCGTGGTACAGGCATGGTGACGCCCGGGGCAAGCGACGTTCCCGGCGGATCTCGCGTCAGGCGAGGCCTGCACGCCTTGGCGGCTTACGAGTTCGGGGTTGCGATCACAGGTTCGAAAGCACGCGACACCGACTTATGTCACACTCCACGGCCGACAGACGTCGCCGGGACGCGCAGGAGTCGTGCATGCCGCTCACACGATTCGCCACAGCCGCACTGGGCCTCTCGCTCGTGTCGATCTCGATCGCCTGGCAGCATGACCTCGTCGGTCAGGCGCAGAACATCCAGGTTCCGATCTTCGAGTACGACCCCACGTTTCCTCAGCCGCTGCCCGAGACCTGGGCCATCGGCCCGATTGGAGGCCTGGCCGTCGATCGGCAGGATCACCTCTACGTCCTGCAGCGGCCCGCCGGCCTGCTGACGAACGAGCGCTTCTCCGGCGCGGATGACACCCCGCCCAAGGCCGATTGCTGTGTGCCGGCGCCGCCCGTGCTCGAGCTCGATCAGCGCGGCACGTTGATTCGCTCGTGGGGAGGCCCCGGGCCCGGCTACGACTGGCCCCAGACCGAGCACGGCGTGTTCGTGGATCAGAAGGACGTCGTGTGGCTGGCCGGCAGCGGCGCCAGGGATGCGCAGCTGCTGAAATTCACCCGAGAGGGAAAGTTCCTCCAGCAATTCGGCAAGCCGGGCGCGAGCGGCGGCAGCGCCGACACGAAGAACATGGGCAGCCCGGCGAATCTCGTGATCGATCCGGCCAGCAACGAGGTCTACGTCGCCGATGGCTACAGCAACCACCGCGTCATCGTCCTCGACGCCGACACGTTCGCCTTCAAGCGGATGTGGGGTGCGTACGGCAACAAGCCGGATGACAAGGAGCCTGGCCCCTACAATCCGGAGGCGCCGCCGGCGCAGCAGTTCCGCCTGCCACACAACATCGCCATCTCACGCGACGGCTTCGTCTACGTCGCCGATCGGCCGAACAACCGCATCCAGGTGTTCAGGAAGGACGGCACCTTCGTCAAGGAAGCGTTCGTCTCGAAGCGAACGCTGCTGGCGGGCGCCGCGTCGGGCTTCGTCCTGTCGCCCGATCCGCAACAGCGGTTTCTCTACATGATCGACGGCGCGAACCATCACGTGTGGATCCTGAATCGCGAGACGCTGCAGGTGATCGCGCGCTTCGGCCAGCAGGGGCTGTTCGGCGGCTCGCTCAACGTGCCGCATGCGATCGCGGTGGACAGTCGAGGCAATCTCTACATCGGCGAGAATTTTGACGCGCGCCGCTTCCAGCGCTTCCTCTACAAGGGACTCGGCACGCCTGTCGCGGGTGCGAACCCGCCGACGACGATCGTGCGATGATGCGGCGAGCCTATTGGCTCTCTTTAACCGGTCCTCTCTACGCGGAGGTGACTATGACAGGGGTGAGCAACGCGTCGATACACGATCAGGAACGCGCCATAGAGGCCTGGGCGGAATACTGGTCGGCTCACGACATGGGGCGCCTGCTGCCGCTATTCACCGGGGATGTGATCCACGACGAAGTGACCATGGGCGTGGTGAACCGCGGTACGGCCGAACTGCGGGCATTCGGCGAAGGGTTCATTTCAGGGTTTCCTGACGTGACTTTCGAGCTGCAGTCCAGGTTCGCAAACGGCACCAGCGGGGTTGCTGAATGGATCATGCGGGGCACCCATAGAGGCGATTTACCCGGATTGCCATTGACAGGCAAGCGCGTCGAAGTGCGGGGCGCATCGATTTTCGAATTCGCCGGCGACAAGATTCGACGCTGCACCGACTATTGGGACATGGCCACGTTCCTCAAGCAACTCGGCTTCATGCCGTCGTAAACCGTGCCCTGGTGCTTGGAGTTTCTCAGCGAACTCGACTTGATCTCGTTGAAGAGGTGGTGATGTCCGAAACGAACAAGAGAACAATTCGAATCGTTCGCGAAGAGGCGATGCGCAAGGGGAAACTGGACAAGCTCGGTGGACTCTACGCGGACGACTACATCTACCATGGCATTCCGATGCTCGGCGACATGCGGGGACCGACCGCGTTCAGGAACTTGGTGAGCGGGTTCATTGATGCGGTGTCTGGATTTCAGGAGACGGTCGAAGACCAGCTTGCAGAGGGCGACAAGGTCGTGACCCGCGTGTCAGGTCGTGGCAAACATACTGGAGAGCTGATGGGCGTGGCGCCATCCGGAAATGACCTTCGGTGGACAGCCATCATCATCAGTCGCTTCGTGAACGGAAAGATCGCCGAGGAATGGGCTGAGTTCGATGCTCTGAGCTTCTCTCAACAGTTGAGCGGGTCCGCACGATAAGGATCGATATTGCGCATTCGCCTTCCCCGCCCGCGGCGTAGCTCTCGTCTGGGAGATTCGTGGCCTCGATGGAATTCAATCCCTACGCACCACCCAAGGCGAGCGTTGCTGACGCCGAACCGGACACACACGGCCTGAAACACTGCAGCCTGTGGCTGATGGTCGTCTTGGTCCGCGACGGTAAGATCGCCGGGCAGTCGTTCGCCTGGAAAGCTACGCCCAAACGCTGAGGACGCCGGTGAGTGACCTGCCGGATTACGTCCTTCGCAATCGCGCGGCATGGGACGAGTGGGCGAAACTGTACGTTGCGCAGGGTGAAGAACAGTGGGCCGCGGACGAGCCGAGCTGGGGAGTATGGAGTGTGCCCGAGTCACGGATCGGTGTTCTTCCCGATAGTCTGGCGGGGAAAGATGCGATCGAGCTTGGCTGCGGCACGGCATACGTCTCGGCCTGGCTGGCACGGCGCGGCGCGCGAGTGGTCGGCATCGACAACTCCGAAGCGCAGCTGGCAACCGCGCGGCGCCTGCAGAAGCAGCACGGTCTCGACTTTCCGCTCTTGCACGGTAGCGCCGAAGCGGTCCCTTACCCCGATCAGAGCTTCGACTTCGCCATCTCCGAGTACGGCGCGTGCCTCTGGGCGGACCCGCAGCGCTGGGTTCCGGAGGCCGCGCGTCTCCTTCGCCCGGGTGGCCAGCTGGTCTTTCTCACCAACTCCTTCCTGCTGATGCTGTGCATGCCCGCGGAGGACGGTATCGCCGCGACGGAGCGGATGCTCCGCCCGGCATTCGGGATGTATCGCGTCGAATGGCCGACCGACTCCGGTGTCGAATTTCACCTCTCGCACGGCGACTGGATCCGGTTGCTGCGCCGCTCTGGTTTCACCATCGACGATTTGCTCGACGTGCGTCCTCCCGCCGACGCGACGACACGCTACCCGTTTGTCACGATCGAGTGGGCGAGGCAATGGCCGTGCGAAGAGGTCTGGAAGGCGAGCAAGCGCGGATGAAGGACGTTGGCAAGGCCTAGCCGGCGGCGCGATCCATGGACGAACTGAAACAGTCGATCAACGCCGCGTTGGGATCGGAAGATCCGATTCCGAGACAGCTTGTTCGCGAATGGATTCAAAGGGCCGCCGACGTCGAAGCGGACGCGCTGTTGTACAAGCTCACCGGGGAGGCTTGGAATCGCATCCAGCCTCACTTGGAAGCTGGAGAGACGCGCTCCCTGATCCAGCGATACCTTTTTAGGTGCATTCAGGAGAATCCCAAGGGCGGTATCGCACTGAGTCGATACGAGGCGGCATCTGAGCTCGAAGCATGGTTCGATCACCTCGTTCGCAAGGAAGAGACGCGCGAGATCCTTGAACGAGCGGTCGGCGGCGTCACTACACTCTTCTTAACCGGCGACGATGATATCCGTGCCGCCATTGAGACCGGGTTCCTGGAGCATGTGCTCGAGCAAGTGACGATGAGGCCTCTGTTCTCCCACTGGGCATACGACGAACGGTTGCAGGAGGCGTGGCGACAGGCGCTGGCATGGGGCGAAGCACATCCCAACTTCACGAAGGGCTTGCGCGAACAGTTGCGTGCCGCACAACTCGATCAGGAATGACAAGCGGTCTAACATCGGCTCGCAGCCAACGACAGCCTGCGGCCTCAGGACCCGCCGCTTCTGAAGCCGGGGCCTCAGGTGGAATCCAGGTAACGCGCCGAAAGAGCCACGGTGCATCGGCCGACGACACTCGTTCTCCTGCCTGGCCTGGATGGCACGTCGATCCTTTTTCGGCCGTTCATGCAGGCTCTTCCGGCCTGGATTGCGCCGCGTGTGATCGAGTACGCGTCGGCGGGACCGAATGACTACGAGGGACTCCTTCCCGTCGTGCGCAGCGCGTGTGCCGGACTTTCCGACTTCGTGCTCCTGGGCTGGTCCTTTTCCGGCCCATTGTCGCTGATGCTCGCCGCCGAGTCGCCACCCGGCCTTCGTGGCGTCGTCATCTGCGCGTCGTTCGTGAGCTACCCGTGGCCACCGCTGCGATGGTTTCGATGGGCGGTGGTCACGCCCGTCGCGCGCCTGTTCCCGCTTGGCGCGAAGCTGCTTCGGGCGATTGGGTTCTACGGCTCGACCGATATTCGCCAGGATCAGGAAGAGGTCTTCCGCCGCGTGGCTCCCTCGGCGTTCGCGGCGCGGTCACGGGCCGCACTTGGCGTCGATGTCCGGTTGGACGCCGCGAAATGCCCCGTTCCCGTGCTGTACCTGGCGGCGTCGCACGACATCGTTGTTCCGCGCTGGAACGTCGGGGCGGTGGCTGCCGCCGTGCCGCATGTCGAGGTGGTCACCATTCGTGGCCCGCACCTGGCGTTACGGACGAACCCGGCCGCCGGCGCCGCCGTTGTAGAGAAGTTCGTCGCGTCTCTGGGATCCGCGTAACATGCCGGTAGACGACTTGTTCAGTATTCGTGACTTCCGCAGGAGCATTTCGATGCGTTCTCTCTGGCTCGTGGCGTTCGTGATGGCATGCGCCGGATTGCCGGCCTCGGCTCAAACGACTGATGGGGGCTACGACAAGGCGTTGTCCACATCGCTCGCCAAGGTCGCGAACTCGATGCACTCGACGATCCGGACCAACCTGGCAGATGCCGCGGAGGCCATGACCGAAGCCGATTACGCCTTTCGACCGACCGCCGAGGTTCGCACGTTCGGCCAGCTGGTCGGCCACATCGCCGCCGCGAACTTCTTTTTCTGTTCGCAGGCGGCAGGCGAGAAGTCTCCGTCGACGGAGAATTACGAAGCCCTGTCCAACCGCGCGGCCCTGCTGAAGGGGCTCAGGGACTCGCTGGCATACTGCGATCGGGTCTACGGGGCCACGACCGACACGACGTTCAGCACACGGGTCCGAATGGGTGCAGAGCCCGGCGCGCCACGGACCGAGACGACTCGCGGCGCCGTCCTCATGTTCAACGTCGCTCACAACAACGAACACTACGGCAACGTGGTCGTGTACATGCGCCTGCGAGGGCGTGTGCCGCCCTCCACGGCCCGGGCACAGCGTTCGAAGTAGGGTTGTTGGACTGCGATCAGCCGTAGGCACTGCGGTCGCCGTTTCGGGAGTATTTGGCGGAAGGGCAGGCAACTGCGCCGTGATCGGCAATGTCATGTTGGCCGTGCACCGGCGTGTGGCCGCGATTCAGCGAGCATCTCGCAGACGCGCACACGTGACGTCCGTCATTTGCCGCCACGTCGCAACCTCGATGGGTGAGTGTTGCGGCTGGTCAGGAAATCGCATCTCACAGCGCAGGAACGGAAACAGCGCCGGATGGCGCCGCACCACGGTGTCGATGTCGACAAATCTGCCTGGAAAGCGGCGCTCCACGCGCATCGTCTCGACAATCCTCGGTCCCGCGGTTCCGTCCACGTCGTCGACGAGAATCACGTTCGCACTCTGCGACGAGATGCTCTGATCCTGGATCCGCACACGGTCGGTTGCTGGATCGAACTGCACCTCCAGCCTGAGACCGTCAACACCGATGAAGTGAATCTCGGGCCCAGGTCGCCCGTCCGGCAGACCTGTCGACGTCCACCCGCCAGACTGCCCGCCGGGATCGCCTGCTGTGAACCATCCAGGGGTTCCGCGCCAGAACACGGCCACATCCAGAATGGAAGTGCCGTCGGCTTCGTTGTGCGCGATCGTGGTGACGACGACCGACGCGGAGACGCGGAGCGACATGCTTCCGACGGACTGCGCACGAGCGGGTGCGCCGCCACCGATTGCGGCGGCAACCGCGAGCAGGAGCCACAATTCCCGTCGCACAACAGCTAGCCTACGCCGATTCGCTCGCTTGTGGCGCGAACGACGAGACCGATCCATCAGGATCGGACGCATCAGCTCACGATAAACGTCGCACTGATGACGAACCCAGACGTCGCATCGCTCGGGCCGTCGCGACACCTCGATGGGGCCAACGCTCTCGGACGATTCCGACGTCCGCAAATTTCGCGGTATGCTGCGCGCCTCGCAGCTGCTGGAGCCGACTCGTACCGGTCGGCTGACGGCGAGTTCTGGCGTTACAAGTGACACGCGCGAGGGGAACCACATGACGACTGTCAAATCGATTCCCGAAGGACTGCAGTCGGTATTCCCGATGTTGGTCTGCCCGAGTCCAGAGGACGAGATGAACTTCTGCGCGGCAGCGTTTGGTGCGGTCGAGCAGGTGCGTCGACCAGGCCCGGATGGCTCGCCAATACACATTGCGATGCGCATCAACGGCGCGTTCCTGGTGGTTCAATCCGAGTTCCCCGATGTGGCCGCCAGCCGCGCGCCCTTGCTCGACGGGAGCTCTCCCGTAGTCATCTTCGTGTACGTGGCGGACGTCGATCACGCGGTCGAGTGTGCGGCGGCTAAAGGTGCGAAGATCCTCATGCCGGCGCAAGACCAGTTCTGGGGCGACAGGACAGCGCGAATTCTCGATCCATCTGGACACGTGTGGACCGTTGCATCGCGCATCGAAGAGACCACGGAGGAGCAGCGGACGAAGCGCTGGTCAGACATTCGTGAGGGAGCCCAATCAGATCGAACCTGAGTTCAGAGGAACAGGGGCGCAGGTCGAACCGTCTGGAGCACACAGTTCAACGAGCGGCATAACTTGCGCTTGCGCCCGTCGGCGGCTCTTCGGAGCATGAGCCGCGGCGGCTGAAGCGCTATGTCAGGCCGACGAATGATGGGACTACGGGCGGTCGTATTCGACCTGTTTCACACGCTCACCGGACCGGAAGATGAGTGGTCCTATCTTCCGTGGACATCGGACGTCCTTGGCATCGATCGCGACGTGTGGAACGAGCTGCTCATCACTCGATCGCGGTGGCGCCTGACCGGCGAAGAAACGGATCCATACACGATCGTGCGAACGCTCGCGCACGAGATCGACCCCACGATTCCCGGCGAACGCATCCGGGAAGCCACGCGCTGCCGGATGCAGCGATTCAGCGACTCTCTTACACGTATTCCGCCAGAGAATATTCACGCGCTGCACACGATCCGCGCCGCAGGGCTTCGCACGGCGCTGATCAGCAATGCGGACGTGATGGAAGTGGCCGCCTGGCCAGAGAGTCCGCTTGCGGCACAGTTCGATGTCGAAGTGTTTTCCTGTGTTGCCGGATGTGTGAAGCCCGAACGTGCGATTTATGAGCGTTGCCTCCAGGCGTTGAACGTCAGGGCTGACGAAGCCATGTTCGTCGGTGACGGCGGCGCGAACGAGCTGGTTGGGGCGAAGGATGTCGGTATGACCACCGTGTTCATGTCTGGCGTTATGGCGACGCTGTGGCCGGACCGGGTCGCTGCGCGGCGTTCAGCCTGCGACCATCACATCGAACGCATACCCGAACTGCTCGACCTGCTCGGCCTGACTTCGCCTGCAGCGGACGAGGCTGGCATGCGAGAATCCGGCTGACCATTGCCGAAAGAAATCTACACCCACGGGCATCACGAGAGCGTCCTGCGCTCACACACCTGGCGAACGGCACAGAACTCCGCCGCCTACCTGCTCGATCATCTCGAGCCGGGCTTGCATCTCCTCGACGTCGGGTGCGGGCCGGGAAACATCACCGTCGATCTCGCCGCACGAGTGGCGCCCGGACGGGTCGTGGGTCTCGATGCCGCCGGGCCGATCATCGAGCAGGCGCGCGGATTGAGCGACTCGGTCGAGTGGCGCGTCGGCGACGCGTACGCGCTCGACGCGGATCTACACGATTTCGATGTCGTGCACGCCCACCAGCTGTTGCAGCACCTGGCCGATCCGGTGGCTGCATTGCGCGCATGGGGGCGGGCCTGCCGCCAGGGCGGTATCGTGGCCGCGCGCGACGGCGATTACGAGGCATTCACCTGGTACCCGCACGATCCGCAGCTCGATCGATGGCTCGAGCTCTATCGCCTCGCCGCCCGGGCCAATGGCGGTGAGCCTGATGCCGGCCGCCACCTGCTGGCGTGGGCGCACGAGGCCGGATTCGAAGACGTCACTGCGACGGCGAGCGTCTGGTGCTACGCCACCGCCGATGACCGCGCGTGGTGGGCGGGGCTGTGGGCCGATCGCATGACGACATCAGCGATCGGGGCACAGCTGGTGGCATCGGGCGAGAGCTCGGTCGAAGAACTTCGCGCCATAGCCGACGCCTGGCGCCGGTGGGCGACGCACCCCGACGGATGGTTCCTCGTGCCCCACGGCGAGATCATCGCCAGGGTGTAGCCGCCCCGCACTCGTTCGCAGTTCGCTGTTATGGAGAATCACTTTCCCGTTACTCATTCAACTCTCGCAACCAACGCGCTCATGACCGATGTGCTGCCAGAGTACGACATTGGCATCCCTCTGGAGTGCCGGCTTCTTTGTCTCGGTCTCAACGATACGTACCTGGTGAAAACCCGTGACGGACAATACATCCTGCGCGTCTACCGGGAGGGCTGGCGCTCTGTCTCGGAGATTCTCTACGAACTCGATGTGCTGCTCTTTCTCCGACGGGCGAACTGTGCGGTGTCCGTTCCTCTATCCAGAAAAGATGGCAGCCTGATCCACCCTGTCGCCGCGGCGGAAGGCACACGATACGTCGTCCTGTTCACATACGCACCAGGCAAGGACCCTGCGTATGAGGCCGACGAAGAAGAGGAGGCGTATCAATACGGAAAAGCGCTCGCCAGAATACACACCGCCACGGAGAAGTTTCAGAGCGCACATCACCGCTGCGTGATTGACGTAGCCCATCTCCTGGACAGGCCGCTCACGTCCATTCAGCCTTTCCTCGCGCACCGCCCCGCAGATTGGCAGTACGTGAAAACGCTGGCAGAGAGACTACGCACCCGCGTGATTGGGCTGCCTCTCGAAATGCTCGAACAGGGTTTTTGCCACGGCGACTTTCATGGCGGGAATGCTCATTTCGCCGATGACAATACCGTCACCTTTTTCGACTTCGACTGCTGCGGGTGGGGCTGGCGAGCCTACGACATCGCAGTCTTCCGCTGGGGAGCCAGCCTGGCGGAGAAGGAAAAGGAACGATGGCCTCCGTTTCTCCGTGGTTACAGAGGCGAGCGCCCTATCAGCGAGAACGATCTCCAGGCCACCTCTTATTTCGTGGCCCTGCGCCACTTCTGGCTGTTAGGTTTACACACGGACAATGGTCGTGACTTCGGCTACGGGTGGATGAACGACCGGTATTTCGACAGGGCCATGAAGTTTTTCCGCGCGTGGGAAGCAGAACACCTGGCTGAAGAACCGGTCGCATGAAGGCTGCACGGGGGGGGGCGATCGATGGTGCGGTTAAGCGGCGTGCGGATCGTCTCGATTCGTTGCTGCCTCGGAGTGTTACCATCCCGGCATCGACCGACGCCGTTCCAGAAGGAAATCGGAGGGCGATATGCGGCTGTTGCTCGCGGCGCTGATTCTGACGATGGGGGCGATTTCGGCTGAGGCCCAGTGGCTGGATCGGCCTACTCCTGGCATTCCGCGCACTCAAGACGGCAAGCCGGACCTCACCGCACCGGCGCCGCGGGGCCCCGACGGCAAGCCCGATTTGACCGGAATCTGGAATGGGCCGGCTCCCGTCTTTCGCCCCGACCTTGCCAACGCGCAGCCGTGGGTCAACGACGTCGTTCATCAGCACGAGCACGATTACTACAGGATGCGTCCTTTCTTTCAATGCCTGCCGAGCGGGCCTGAGTCCGGCCGGTTTGCAGGTTGGAAGCGTATCCTCCAGACGCCCGCCGCCATCGCGATCCTGAACGACGACCTCACCTATCGCGTGATTCACATGGACGGCCGCGAACTGGAGGCCGGGCCCGCACCAAGCTGGATGGGGTACTCGGTGGGGCGCTGGGACGGGGACACACTCGTCGTGGACAGTGTCGGCTTCAACGACAAGACATGGCTGACTGATGCTGGTGTGCCTCATACGGAATCGTTGCGGACGACAGAGCGATACCGACGCCGGGACGTCGGCGACCTGGAAGTGGAGGTGACCTACATCGACCCGGCCGCGTACGCGAAGCCGTGGGGCTTTACAGCGAGCATGACGCTGGCCGCCGATACGGAAATGCTCGAGGCTGTCTGTGAACGCAGCAGCGAACACTGGGCGGGCAGTCTCGCGGATGCGGCTCGCACCGTGGTCACCGTGCCGTCAGACGTGCTGGCGCGATATGTCGGCGTCTACAAAGGGGTTTGGGCGGGAAGGCCGCGTACGGTCGAAGTCTCGCTCTCCGGCGGCCAATTGATCGCCAGGATTCCCGGCGGCACGATCCCCGGCGACGACTCGCGGCCGCTGGTGCCGCAATCGCCGACGTTGTTTGAAGGCCTGGGGCTGGGCTACCAGTTCATTGTCGACGGCACTGGCACGGCGACCGACGTCGTGGAGATTCACATAACGGGGCCCTACAGGTACGCGAGACAGCCGTGACGGCGGCAAAGTGACGACGATTCTTGGTGCGGGCGGTGCGATCAGTAATGAGCTCGGCAAGCTCCTCGCCGCCAGGCACACGCCCTTCCGCCTGGTCAGTCGCCATCCGAATCCGTTGCCGGGATCGGAGGTATGCAGAGCAGATCTTGCCGATCGGGAGCAGACCATCGGGGCGGTCGCTGGCTCGAGCGTCGTGTTCCTGCTCGCAGGCCTGAAGTACGACTTCAGGGTTTGGCAGGATCTGTGGCCGCGAATCATGGCGAATACGATCGAAGCCTGCAAACGAGCACGAGCGAGGCTGGTCTTCTTCGACAACGTCTACATGTACGGGAAAGTCGACGGCCCGATGACGGAGAACACACCGTATGCGCCACGCTCGAAGAAGGGAGAGGTCCGCGCGAAGATCGCTGCAGCGCTGATGGGCGAGGTGAAGGCGGGCGGTCTGAGCGCGATGATCGCCCGCTCCGCAGATTTTTACGGACCGGATGCGCAAAACGGCGTCCCGAACGTCCTGGTGCTCGAGCCCTTGTCGAAAGGGTCACGCGCCTCCTGGCTGGTCAACGCTTCGGTGCCTCACTCGCTGACGTTCACACCGGATGCGGCACAGGGTGTGGTCATGCTGGCCGAGCGGAACACCGCGTGGAACCAGGTGTGGCATCTCCCAACTGCGCCCGATCCGCCAACCGGCAAAGAATTCATCGCCATGGCCGCGAAGGCATTCGGGATGGCTCCCAAATACCGCGTATTGAGCCGGCCGGTGCTTCGGGTGGCCGGGTGGTTCAATCCTCTCGTCGGCGAGTCATACGAGATGCTCTATCAGAGCGATTCCGCCTACCTGTTCGACTCGACCAAGTTCGCGAAAGAATTCGGTTTTGCGGGAACTCCCTACGCGGAAGGAATCCGAATCGCTGTCGATTCCTACAAGCGGAAGGCGGGCCGTCCTGCCCAAGAGTAATCTGCCCCGCGGTGTCCCGTCTTGAACTGGTCGCGCTCTCGGTAGGTCTGGTCTGTCAGGCGGACCTGAAGGTCCGCCTCTACGTCTGGGCGCTACGTCTGGTCGCTTGCGTCAGGCGCGCCGAAGCGCCGCCAGCACTCGCGCCGGCGTCATCGGCTGCTCGCGCAGCCGCACGCCGGTCGCGTCGAAGAACGCGTTGGCGATCGCGGCCGCCGCGGCCGCGATCACCTCTTCGCCGACGCCGGTCGACGGCTGATCCTGCCGCTTGACGATGACCGGGAAGACTTCCGGCGCTTCGCTGCAGCGGAGAATCGGATAGCTGACCCAGTCCACGCTCGTGACGTTCGTGCGCGAGAAGGTGACCTCTTCCTTCAGCATCCGGCTGGCCGCCTGGACCAGCATGCCGCCGATCTGGTTTTCGACGAAGCCGGGGTTCACGATCTGGCCGGCTTCGAGCGCGCCGTACATCCGCCTGGCAACGATCACGCCGGTGTTCCGGTCGACCTCGATCTCCGCCACGGCGGCGCCGTAGGACGACAGGTGCGTTCCGACCGCGATGCCGCGTCCTCTCACGACACGCGCCTTCGAGAGAGCCCCCGCCGCCTTTCTCGGGCTCCACTTCGCCGCCTCGGCGGCCGCGTTCAGCACCGCCAGCCAGCGATCGCCGTTCATGTTCTGCCGCCGGAACAGGTACGGATCCATGTCGGCGAGGTACGCCAGTTCGTCGATGACCTGCTCCGCGCCAAAGGCAATGGCGAGGTCCAGCGGCGACCGCAGCGGCGCTCCCTTGAAGTAGCCGTGCAGGCCGGGGACGCGGTGATTCACGATGCGCCAGTGCGGCAGCGCATACATCTCGCCGGTATTGGTCGGGGTGAGCGACTGCGCGCGGCCATCCTGCCCCTCGCTCGCCGGCCGTCCCGCCGCCAGCTGCGCGGTCGTTTCCGTCACGCTCCACGTGTGCTGCCACCCGTGATACTCGTAGGCGACGAGCTTGCCGGCGGCATCGGCGGCGATTTTCACGTCGGCCGTGTGCGCCGGTCCGAAGTTGTCCCACCCGTGCTCGTCCCACCGCATGAACTGCACGCGCACCGGAGCGCCGGTCTCCTGCGACATCACCGCCGCCGCCTGCGCCACATCGTCGTAGCAGCTGCGGCCGAAGGTGCCGGAGCCCTCGTAGTAGCGGACCGTGATGTTTCCCTCGGGCACCTGCAGGACCTCGGCGATCTTGGCGCGCGTCGCATACGGGCCCTGCGTCGAGCACATGACGAGCGCCGAATCGGCCTTGACGTCGGCGATGGCGCAGTTCGGTCCGAAACCCGCGTGAATCTGGTAGGGCGAGTCGAACCGGTGCGACACGACGTGGCGCGCGCCCGCGAACGCGCCATCGACGCCGCCGCGATCCATCACGACCGAGTCGATCGTCTTCGCGGCGCGCATCCGCTCGAAGAGCGCCGCCGGCGTGGCGGGCAACGACTCCGGCAGGTCCCACGTCACGCGCAGCCGCTGGGCGGCGCGAACCGCATCCCACTCCTCGCGCGCCACCACCCCCACGAAGTCGCGTCGCCGCACCACGCGCGCGCCAGGAATGTCGCTGATTGAACCGGCGTCCAGGCTCACGACGCGGGCGCCGTCTCCATACGCGCCCTGACCGCGTGGGCGCACCACGCGGCCGTGCAGCATGCCCGGCACGCGGACGTGCTGCATGTAGACGTACTTGCCGCTCGCCTTGGCGGGCATGTCGTTGCGCGGCACGCTCGCGCCCACGATCCTGTGATTGCGGTAATCCTTGACGGGCGCCTTGCCGGTATAGGGCACGTCGAATCGACGGTCGCCGATCAACGCACCATAGGTGACCGACTGCGCGGGATTGCCGGCGACCGACACCACTCCGCGGCTGACGGTCAGGCGCTCGACCGGCGCGCCGAGCCGCTCCGAGGCGCGGGCCAGGAGTGCCTGCCGTGCATCCGCCGCCGCGAGCCGGATTCGCGGTCCGCCTCGATTGATCGACGCGCTGGCGTTGGTTCCCCCCTGGTTCGGCGACTTGCCGGTCTCGACACGAGCCGTCGAGACCTGTGACATGTCGAGGTCGAGCTCTTCGGCAGCGATCTGCAACAACGCCGTCGAATTCCCCTGACCGAGCTCGACGTAGCCGAGGAAGACCGTCGCCGTGTTGTCGGCGTGAATGGCGATCCAGGTATCGAGCTGCTCCGGATCCGGGGTGAACGGACCCGCAATCGCGCCCCCGGGCGGCTGCTGCGCGTCCACGCGCGGCGCGAAGGTGAGGCCGACGAGCAGCGCGCCGCCCGCCTTGAGGAAGTCGCGCCTGGGAAATATCGTGGCGGAGAAGTCGCCGCTCATCGTCCGCCTCCCAGCATCGCGCGCGAGGCGCGCTGGATCGCTTTGATCATGCGCGGATACGTGCCGCACCGGCACAGGTGGCCGTTCATCGCCGTCCGAATCTGTTCGACCGTCGGCTGGGAGTTCCTGGACAGCAGCTCCGCCCCTTTGACGATCTGGCCGTTGTAGCAGTAGCCGCACTGCAGCGCCTGTTCATCGATCACGGCCTGCTGCAAGGGATGCAGCTCGGGCGCGCTCGCGAGCCGCTTCTCTCGCGCGTACCAGGCGGGCAGGCCCTCGAGCGTCGTCACCGATTTGCCGGCGACGGCCGAGAGCGGCGTGACGCACGACCGTATCTCGACGCCGTCGAGGAGCACCGAGCACGAGCCGCATTGCGCCAGCCCGCACCCGAATCGCGGTCCCTGCAGCTCGAGATTGTTCGAGAGGACGTACAGCAGCGGCGTGTCAGGCGCCGCATCGACGGTCTGCACGCGCTGATTGACGGTGAGTGTCGTAGCCACAGCAGCCCTCCGCCGTCACCTGTGGCGCGAGCCTTGTCAGGCGCGCCACAGAGACTGAAATCCGCGCTAGCGTTCCGGGGCCGAGGCGCTGGGAAGGTTGTACTTCTTCGAGCGGGCGTTGAGCTCGTCCACCTGCTCGACCTTCTCCGTGGTCTCGCGGCCCAGGGCCCCCTTCTGCGCCTCGGTCATCCGGCCCGTGGTCTTCAATTCGACCAGCGCCTTGTCGATGGCGCCGAGCGCAATGTTGACCATGCTCGCCGACTGGCCGACCGCGATGCGCGCCGCCTTCATCGAGGCGGCCGTGGCCGGCAGGTTCGCGCTGCCGATCACCGCCATCAGCGGCTTCTTGATCATGCCGGCCGCGCGCACGTAGTCCTGCGCCGTCGGCAACCCAATCCACACGGCGTCCGCACCGGCTTCGGCATAGGCCGCCGCGCGATCCAGCATCTCCGTGTAGGAGTTGTTCGGCGTCGGAGCGAGGCATCTCGCGATGAGGACCATGTCCGTGCGCGCGTCCGCGGCGGCGTGGATGTTGTCGATCATCCGCGCCTTCGGAAAGACGCCCGGCACGTTGTAGGCGGTGGCGCGATTGAGCGGCATCCGGTCGTCGAACGCCGCGCAGCCGATGCCGGCTCGTTCAGCGTCCTTCGCAAAGCGGTAGACGTTCAGCGGCGTGGCGCCGAAGTCGTCCACGTCCGCGAGTATCGGGATGTCCACGTTCGAGGCGATGACGCCGTTATAGGCGATGATCTCGGACACCGTGACAACCGCCTGATCCGGCAGGGCGACCAGTTCCTGGTTGGGGGCGCTGCTGCCGACGAACGCGGCCTTGAACCCGTGCACCTGGATGAGGCGAGCCGTCAGGACATCGTAGGCGCCGGGGCAGATCAGCGGCTCCGGCCCGTTCATCAACGCGCGAAAGCGTGCGCCCATCGAGCCCGTCCCCGGTCGCGCCTGCGGCGCCGGCCGCGCCTGCGGTTCGGGGATGGCGCCAGCCAGCGGATCGGCAGCGGCGATGAAGCCCGACGCAGCCAGGCCGGCAACCTGCACAAACTCGCGTCTGTTCGTTTTTCTAGGCATAGTCGCTCCTCGAAACGTGTCGACCCACGCGCGATCGGCGCGCTAACGGAAAAACTCGACCTTCGCCTCGCGGAAGAACACCGGGTTGGGCGGCGCGAGCGAAATCGGCCCGTTGATGCCGAGGATGGCCACCTGGAACTTGTCGCCGGGCTTCACCTGCTCGGCGAGCACGACTCGGTTCGGCATGTTGAAGCCCTGGATCGTTGCCGGACTCGGTCTTCCGACGCGGCGCGGCATCTGCCCGTTCACCCACGCTTCGGCGTAATCGTCGATGGTGAAGGTGAGGACCGCCATCGCCCCCGCCGTGTCGAACTCGCCGATCTTCGCCGGGACCGTCAGGCTCGTGCGAAACCACGTCATGAACAGATGGCCGCCGCCGCGCCGTTCGAGCAGCCCTTTCGGCTCGATCGCCGGCCACGATGAATCGTCGAATCCCTCGTCACCTGCCTTCGGCGTGATGTCGTAGGAGGTCTTCCACGCCGGTCCGGCATTCGGCATCGCCGGCGCCTCGACGATCTTCACGTCCATGTTCTTCCATTGGGCCTTGAAGGCGCCCATCCCTTCGGGCGTCGCCAGGTTGACGACGTAAGCCGGAGGAGTCGCCGGAGCGATGGCCGGAAGAGGCGTGGACGCGGACGCCGGAGGCGCCTGCGCGATCGAGACCGACGAGATCGTCAGCGACAGCGCGGCCATCGCGCCGCACGTCACCAGGATGCCGAGGCTTCTCGTGCGCATCGTTCCTCCTCTAGGCGCGCGTCGGCACCCACGGATCGTCGGTCCAGCCGGGACCGTGGCGCGCCACTTCGACGTCGATGAGATAGGGCTTGCCGTCGGCCATCTTCCTTCGCGCGCGACCGAGCGCCGCCTTCAGGTCGGCCGGTGTTTTCACCCGCTCGCCGTCCACGCCGAAACCGCGGGCGATCGCGGACATGTCCATGTCGGGCTTCCCGAGGTAGTCGTGCACGAACCTGCGCGCGTCGATTGAACGGCCGCCGCCACCGAGGTTGGCAATCGCGCGATTGTGCGGGCCGCTGTACGCGTGGTTGTTGTAGACGATGGTCAGGACCGGCAGCTCCAGGCGCGCCATGTTCCAGAGCGCCGTCGGGCCGAAGAGGAACGATCCGTCGCCGGTCAGGCAGATCACCTGCTTGCCCGGCCGCGCCAGCTGCACGCCGGCGGCGGTGCCGACACCGGAGCCGAGATGCGCGCCGTAGTAAAAGAACAGCTCGCGGCCGCCGCGCGGGTCGAACTCCCAGCTGTGCGCGACCTCCAGCGAGCCGCCCTCGTTGATCACGATCGCGTCCCTGTCGGCCCACTGCGCAAGCTCGTACGTCACGCGATCCGCCTCGAGCGGGCTGGCGTCCCACAACGGATTCTTCGAGACCAGCGCGCGCATCTGCCGCGCCTTGGCGCCGAACGCCCGCACCTCGTCGAGCCGCTGCGCGACGCGCGACTTGATCGCCGGCGTCATCAGGTCGTTCACCGCCGCCAGCAGATCCTCGGTCCCGTACGCCACATCGGCAACCAGTGGCGCCGCCGTCGTCAGCACGTTGCCCATGCTCGCGCCGTCGTTGCGCATGTCGATGAAGGGCGTCTTGCGCGGCACGGTCAGCGCGGCCGAGTTGTGCTGCAGCTTGTTGCCGATGTTGATGACGACATCGGGGGCGCCGCCGGGATACGGCAGCGTCTCGATGCGGCCCGCGGGGATATTGCCGATCCACAGCGGATGCTGCTGCGGGAAGTTCGTGTACACGCTGCGCGCCTGCGTCACCGGGATCGCGAGGAGCTCCGCCAGCTGCACGACCTTGTCGAACGCCCTCGCCTTGTAGATTTCGTCGCCGACGATGAGCAGCGGCAGGCGCGATTCGACGAGGAGCTTGGCGGCGCGCTGCACTTCGACGGGGTTCGGCCGCACGCGCATGCGCGGGTCGACCTGCTCGTGCCGGATGATTTCGGCCGTGAACTTCTCTTCGGTGTAATCGGAGTTCCAGTTGGCGTAGGTCGGCCCGTAGGGCGGCGTCCACGCGACACGGAAGGCGCGGCGGATGGTGTCGGGAATCAGCTCCGGCCGGCGTGCCGTCCACGAGAGCTTCGTCATCGGCGCGGCGAGCTGTTCCTGGCCGGGGAGCTCCTCGAACCCGTCGCGGCCGGCGGCAATCGAGTCTTCGGTGCGGTACGCATAGAAGACGAGGGGCGTCTGCTCCTTCCACGCGTTGAACATCTGGCCGAGCGCGTTGGGCAACCCGACGGCGCCGGCCGACATGACGATCGCCGGCTGTCCCGAGGCCTTCACGTAGCCGGCCGCCATCGCGGCGCCCGGACCTTCGTGCGGCGTCAGGATGTACTGGAGCTGCGGCAGATCCAGCAGCGCGTCGTAGAAGTGCGCGTCCTCGCTCGCCGAGTTGCCGAACACGTATTTGACGCCGGAGGCGATGAGCTGCTCGGCGAAGGCCTCGCCACCCGTGCCCTGAAACAGCTTGATGGATTCGGGCGAGACCGGTGGCGCGCCAGGTGTCTGGGCGATCGCCGTCACCGAGTCGAGGACCGCGTGCGCGGCCGTCGTCGTCACGCCGGCTGCGACGAGGCGGCGCACGAAGTCGCGCCGCGAGATCCCGTTGGACAACAGTTGCGCGACGAGATTTCTCATTGCGGTCCTCTGATGCGAGCGAGGTAGTCGGCCATGGCGCGGATGTCGTCCTCGGTCCAGAGCGCGCCGCGCCCGACCATCCGGTAGACGGTGCTCTCCCAGGCTTTGCGATCCTGCCGCAAGGCGGTCCACATGCTCATCTGGTGGCACTGCATGCACCGGCGGGTCAGCACGTCGCGGCCGGGCAAGTCCGGAAGACCCGCGACCTGCGCGGGACGCGCGGCGGGCGCCGCCGCATTTGGTCCGAAGTGCTGACCGAGATAGGCGGCGATCGTCGCGGCATCCGCGTTCGTGATCACCGCGCCGCGCTCGACCATCGTCTTCACGATCGCGCTCCACTCGTCCGCCGTCCCGCGCTTGCTCAGCGCGACGTCGAGCGCGTGGCAGTTGGCGCACTGCATGGTGACCTGCGCGCGCCCGGGACCGTCGGGCAGCGGGGGCGTCGCCGCGGGTGCCTGCGCCTGGAGTGACAGCGATGCGGCCGAGAGGGCTATGCCAGCGAGAACCGCGGCGCCGCGGGTGGGCGGAAACATGTGCGAAGCCTACAACAGTTCGTCCGCACCTGCATGGTCACTTCTCGCGCCGTTCGAGCGCGCCGCGCAGCTTGTCGGCCAACGATCCGAACCGCTCCGCCGGGGCGTCCTGGTGTTCGGTGTCTTCCGCATTCCCGGCCCGCGCCGAACCTTCCGGGACCAGCGCGACGCCGATCCGCTTCTTCTCGAGGTCGATGCTCGCAATCTCGAACGCCCCGGTCATGCCCGGGGTCAGCTCCATCGACGATTTCCCGGCTCGTCCCGCCGGACCGAACGTCGAGATGTGCGCCAAGGCCTCGACACCGGGCTCGAGCTCGACGAACGCGCCGAACTGCGCGATGCGCGTGACGCGGCCGGTCCGCACCTGCCCGACCTGGTACGTGGTCCCGACGTTCGACCACGGATCGGCGGTGAGCTGCTTCAACCCGAGGGAGATCTTTTCCCTGCTCTCGTCGACCTGCAGGACCTTGACGGTGATCTGATCGCCGGCCTTGACGACCTGCGAGGTGTCGGACACGCGCGCCCACCCCATCTCCGACACGTGCAGCAGCCCCTGCACACCGCCGCCGAGATCGACGAAGGCGCCGAACTCGCGCACCGACGTCACGCGTCCGGTCAGGACCGCACCCGCGACGATCGAGCGCCGGATCTCGACGGCCTGTGCGCGCTGCTCCTCCTCGAGCAGCGCCCGCCGCGAGACGATGAGATTGCGGCCGCCTTCCTTGTACTCGACGATGCGGAACTGGTAGACGCGGCCTTCGTGGGCGGCCGCGTCCGAGCGGATGGTGTCGATCTGCGAGAGCGGGCAGAACGCGCGCTGACGCGCGATGCGCACTTCGTAGCCGCCCTTCACCGCGCGCTCGACCTTTCCTTCCACCGGCAGGCCGGACTGGAAGGCGTCTTCGAGCTGCCGCAGCGAGGCGGCCCCGAGCGCGAGCTTCCGTGAGAGGGTCAGCCCCCCGGCGGTCGAGACGACGACAGCCTGGATGCGGTCGCCGACGGCGACCTCGACATGGCCCTCGGCGTCCTTCAGCTCTTCGAGCGCGATGGCGGCCTCGCCCTTGCCGCCGACATCGACAAAGGCCACTTCCGGACCAATCGCGACGATCGTGCCGTCGATGGTCTGACCCTTCTCGATGCGCTTCGCCTTGACCGACGCCTCGAACATCGCGGCGAAGTCTTCAGTCGGTTCATCGATGGCCATCAGCGGATCATATGCCGCGCGGCAGGAGGCGCAGCCGCGCAGTCCACTGTCGCGCGCGGGACCTCTTCAGCGCTCGGCGGCATGTTCGCGCGCTGTGGGCATTTGCGCTCGGCGCCCTGTTCCCTCGCGGCTCCAGGCTCGACGCCGTGGAAAACCGCTGGCGCCGGCTCGTCGACCTGCCTCGTGAGCGACGATGCAGCTTTCGATGCCCGACGGACTCGATCTCTACAGCCGGCGCCGCGGTTTACCGTCTATCGCCGATCACGGCGCTCGCAGTCGCCGCTCGTGAACAAGCCGCCGAGCGCTGAGAATGCCCGACGACGCGCCACCGCGTCGCGGGGCGTTTCCTGGAACGTCTAGCGGGTCGCCCGGCTCGCCTGCAGGATCGGTCTCAGCGCGTCGTTCCAGATCTTGTAGCCGGCCGGCGTCATGTGCAGGCCGTCCTCGACGAGCAGTTCTTTCCTGGGCTTGCCGTCCGGCCCGAGCATCTGCGGCACGATGTCCACGAACGTCAGGTGCGGGTGCGAGGCGCAGTACTCCCGCACGAGCGCGTTGGCGCCCTTGATCTGCTCGATCCAGGGGAACCCCCGGATGCTCGGCTTGATCGAGATGAAGACGATCTCCGTCTCGGGCAGCGCCGCGTGCACCTTTCGCTCGAACGCCGTGAAGTCACCCGCGATCTGCGCGGGCGTGTGATTGGCCTCGACGTCGTTGTCGCCGGCGTAGAACACCACCATCCGCGGCTTGTAGGGAATCACGATGCGGTCCGCATATCGCGTCGAGTCGGCCGCGAGGGATCCGCCGAATCCGCGATTGATCGCCTGCTTCCCCAGCTCCGGAAACGACTCTGGCAGGTTCCACCGCACGATGCTCGAGGCGCCGATGAAGACGATGGCGTTCTGCGGAGGAGGCGTGACCTTGTCGGCCTCCTCGAATTTCCTGATCGCCGGCTCCCACCGATCCGCCTGGCCGACCGTCGCCTGGGCGGCCATCCGCGAGGCGGGCACGAGGAGCAGCGCCAGGACCCCGAGGACGAAGAGCCACGTGACGCAAACGCGGGTACGGCGATCGACAAGGTCTGTCATAAGGTCCTCGAATCAGCAGCCAGGGGAGGGCGGGACGCATTATCGCTCATTCCACGTGCTACCATCCGCACGGTTTCAGGCGGTCCCGACTCTCTGCAACGACGTCACGCGTGTTTCACGGAGGACGATCATGCAGGACCCAGAGGGGGCATCGCGGCGGCCCGTACTCGGACGACGAGATTTTCTGCAGACAGCAGCGGCAGCAGGCGCCGGCGCGGGGCTGGGCGCGCTGACGACGCTGCAGCCTGCCGACTCGGCGGCGCAAACGCCGCTGCAGCCGTGGTGGAACGCGCGGCCGGCGAACGCCAATGCCAATCGCCCGGTCGCCATCGACCTGCACGCGCACTGGGTGCCGCCGTCCTACGCCAAGGCGATGGCCGACCTCGGGAAGCCGCTCGGCAACCCGTTCCCGCTGGAGCTCGACATCGATCAGCGCCGCAAGTGGATGGACGAGCACGGCGTGCAGATGCACGTCCTCACCTTGAACGGCGGCATGCCGTGGCAAATCGTCACCCCGCAGGAGGGCGAGCGCCTCGCGCAGATCGTCAATGACGCGGGCGTCGAGGCGCACGCGGCGTTTCCCGACCGCTTCATCGCCTCGATCGAGCTGCCGATTCGCGACGCCGACGCGGCGTTGAAGGAGTTGAACCGCGTGGCGGGCAAGCCCGGCCTGCGCGCCGTGCACCTGCCGGACTCCATCGACAACCGTGACTACCTGTTCCAGCCGGAGTTCGCGCCGCTGCTGGCGCGCATCGAGGCGCTCGGCTACCCGATCCTCTTCCACAACCTGAACTCGGACCTGTTCGGGCGGAGGGCGGCCGACGCGGGTCTCGACAACACGTTCGCGCACGCGGTCCTCGCGGCCAAGTTCATCAGCACCGGCACGCTGGACAGGTTCCCACGGCTCGAGGTCGTGCTGCCGCATGCCGGCGGTGCGTTTCCCTTCGTCGCCGGGCGGCTCGAGCACTTCATGGACCACATGGGAGGCGAGCGGCCGAAACCGCAGCGTCCGTACAAGACCTACGTGCGGCGCTTCCATTACGACTACCTCACCTATCACCCGGAGGGGCTCCGCTTTCTCCTCGATCTCGTCGGCTCCGACCGCATCGTCGTCGGCACCGACAGCTTCAACGCGCGGGACATCGAGTACCCCAGCGCCGTGGTCGATCAGTTCAAGCTGCCGGCCACGGATCGCGATCGCATCCTGAAGGGCAACGCGATTCGGCTCTTTCATCTGTAGGAACCTCGGTCAGGAGGACGCTATGCTTCGGACGTTCCAGCTCCTCGTGCTCCTCCTCGCGCTGGGTCTCGCGGCCACGGCCGCGGCCCAGGGCGAACGCGGCGTCATCACCGGCATCGTCGCGGATGCGCAGGGCGGGGTCCTGCCGGGCGTGTCCGTCTCCGTCCGCAACGTCGACACCGGCTTCACCCAGGCGGACGTGACCGGCAACGACGGTCAGTACCGCTTCGGCGCGCTGCCGCTCGGCCGCTACGAGCTGAAAGCGGAGCTCGTCGGCTTCACGACCGCCACCGTCACCGACCTCGCGATCACGATCAACCGCGAGCTGAAACAGGACGTCACCATGGGGCTGACGACGCTCCAGGAGTCGGTGACCGTCACGGGACAGGCGCCGGTCGTCGAGGTCACCAAGAGCGAAGTGGCGGCCGTCATCACGCAGCAGCAGATTGAGATGCTGCCGGTGGCGAACCGCGCGGCGGTGACCCTCGCCCTCCTGCTGCCCGGCACGAGCCAGGACGGCACGCGCCCGCGGCGCAGCAACGCGCAGGTCGGCGCCGGCACGCTGCAGTTCACGAGCAACAGCCTCGCGGACGGCACGATGAACATGTCGACCAAGGCCGGCGAGCCGCGGCAGGACTTCCCGCAGGCCGCCATCCAGGAATTCAAGGTGTTCACCAGCCAGCCGCCCGCCGAGTACGGCGGCCGCGCCGGCGGCGTCATCAACGTCGTCACCAAGAGCGGCACCAACACGTTCGCCGGTGAAGGCTACGAATTCTTCCGCAACAAGCACATGAACAAGGTCGACAAGTTCACGGCGGCGGCGGTCAAGGCCGGCACCGGGAGCGACCGCTACAACCGGAACCAGTTCGGCGCCGCGCTCGGCGGGCCCATCGTCCTGAACCGTGTCCACTTCTTCGTCGCCACCGAGTTCACGCAGGAAGACATCAGCTACGTGGTCAACACCGGACGTCCGCAGTTCTACGGGGCGTTTGAAGGCGTCTTCGACGCCGGCCTTCCCAACAAGGAGTTCTTCGGCCGGACCGACGCGCAGCTGACGTCCAAGCAGAGCGGATTCGTCCGCTGGGCGTGGCAGAGGGCGGAATTCTTCTGCGAAGGGTGCGGCGGGCGAATGGCCAACCAGGGCAACACGCTGATCCCGCGCGACGCGCTCGTCGTCGGGCACACGTGGGTGCTCGGGCCGCGTTTCCTGAACGAGATCCGCGGCAACGTCGCGAAGCAGATCATGTATCAGGCGCCGAGCGGGGCTCCGTACTACAAGACTCTTGATTTCGCGCCGGAGCGGTTCGCCGGCACGAGCGCGGTCTACAACTTCCCGAGCTTCTCGTACGGCAACGACACCGTGTTCATCACCGGGCAGAAGATCCGCGAGATCCGCGACGACTTCTCGATCTCGGCCTCGTCGCACAACATCAAGTTCGGCGCCGACGTCCAGAGCACCACGCTCGACGAGGACGCCCAGGGCAATCCGAGCGGCACGTGGAACTTCGTCAACGATCAGTTCTTCGATCCGACGAGCAGTGCGACGCTGGCCACGCTGCGCGGCCCCATCAACACCTTTACCGCGTCATTCCCTGGTCTCGTCAGGAGACAACCGCATCACTACTACCAGTTCTACGCGCAGGACGAGTGGAAGGCGGGCGGCGGGCTGACGCTGAATCTCGGCCTCCGCTACGAGCGCGACACGCTGATCTGGAACGAGAACCGGCTCAACGACGGGTCGTTCTACCCGCGCATCCTGCCGCTCGTGAACTTCCAGGACCGCGGCGACGACAACAACGTGTCGCCGCGTCTCGGCCTGGCGTGGGACGTGCGCAACGACGGCAAAACGGTGGTGCGCGCCGGCTACGGGCGCCTGTTCAACACGATCATGAACGGCACGCCGGGCGCCGAGGAGACGACGCTGCGGCAGACGAGCATCAGCATCAGCAACCCGGTCTACCCCGATCCGTACGGCGGCCGCTCTCCGGCGTCGTTTGCCTCGACTGCCCCGCCGAACATCAACATCGTCGACGACAACATGGTGAACCCGTGGGCCGACACAGTGAGCGTCGGCGCGTCGCGGCAGCTCGGCGGCGACATGGCGATCAACGCCGACTTCGTCAACACGAAGTCGAACGCGTTCAACGCCAGCGTGCAGATCAACACGCCGCTCAACGGCGTGCGGCCCCGTCCCGAGTGGGGGCGCATCAACCAGGTGCAGTCAGTCGGCTGGCAGAAGTACCGCGCGCTGCTCGTGCGGCTCGAGAAGCGGCTGTCGAGCCGCTACCAGTACACGGTGTCGTACACGCTGCAGAAGGTGGAGGACAACTCGTTCGGCGCGACGTCGACCGGGACGATCACCGACTTCTACCACCCGGAGTACGACGCCGGCTACGGCAACGCCGACCGCCGCCACGCGGCGGTGGCCAGCGGCGCCTACCTGCTGCCGGGAGACGTGACGCTCGGCATGGTGTGGACGCTGCGCACCTCGGCGCCCTTCAGCGCGAGGGCCGGCGTGGATCTCAACGCCGACGGCGCCAACACCGATTACGTGCCCGGCACGCACAAGGGCCAGGGCAACCGCGATCTCGACATCGGGCTGGTGAACGCGTGGCGCGCGTCGCGGGGGCTCGGGCCGATCAACCCGGCGCAGATCGATCAGAACGACTACAACCGGGTGGACGCCCGCATCAGCAAGGCGTTCGCGCTGAGCGGCAGGCGCCGGCTCGAGGGGATCTTCCAGATCTTCAACCTGTTCGGGCGCGACAACCTCGGAGGGATCGGCAGCAGCTTCCAGAGCAATGCGCTGTCGGATTCGTTCGGTCAGCTGCCGACCGCGCAGAACCGGCAGCAGGCTGAAATCGCCGTCCGGCTGATCTTCTAGGGGGCAGGTGGCAGGTGGCGGGTGGCAGGAGGCGCCCCTGCCCTCTGCCACCTTACGGCATGCCGCAGTTGAAGTTGGCGGCGTCGAACGGATCGCCGCTTCCGCTGTAGCGCGGGAGCAGGGGATACGCGCAGACCGGGCGCGAGAAGGGGACGAACCCCGCCTTGGTGGCGATCATCGCGCCGGGAGCGGTGCCCTGCTCGACCCAGCGCTCCATCGCGGTGAGCGTGTCGAACAGATCCGGCCCGGGGCCTCCACCGCAGTGCAGCACGCCGGGAGCGAGGAACAGGCGGACGCTGTCCTTCGCCGCCGGTACCTTCTGGCGCACCTCGTCGAAGTACTCGATCGTCGAGAGCGGGCTCGGACCGGGGTCGTTGAACCCGTGCCACAGCAGGAGCTTGCCGCCGCGATTGACGAAGGCGGAGATATCGGGGTTCTGCTGGTGCACTTCGGCAGCCGGCCCGCTGGAGAGCGCCTTCATGTCGCGCTCGGGGTCGAAGGTCATGATGTCGTACGCGGGATCGCCCTTCACGATGTACGACATGAACGGGGCGCCTAGCACCGCGTTGAGCCCGCGCGGCTGCTCTTTCGTCCCGATCATCCGCGCGACCCAGTCGCTCTCGCCGCCGCGCATCAGCGGCATCGCGGCGAACTTCCCGTCCTTCGTCTTCACCCCCGCGTAGACGCGGCGCACCGTCTCGACCTGCGCCTGCGTCAGGCAATCGGCGCCCGCCGCGCCCTTGCAGGCCAGCTCGCCCGGGTCCCACGTGCACGACCGCGGATCGGTGATGATGCCGTCGGCGATGCCGTCTTTCCCGTCGCACGCGGCGAGCACGGCCTTCTGGATGAGCGGCACGTGCTCCGGAAGCAGGTTGCTGCCCGGCGTCTTGTGAAACGCCTGCACCCGCAGGATCGCATTCGAATAGACGAGCGGCGTGTAGACGGGCGCGCCCGCGATGACGCCGTCGTAATCCGCCGGATACCGCTGGACCTCCGCGAGCCCCTGCCGGCCGCCGGTCGAGCATCCCTGCCAGTACGCGTGCTGCGGCGCGCGGCCGTAGAAGCTGGTCACCAGCTTCTTGCCCACGTCGGTCGCGACGTGCGTCGCGCGATGGCCGAAGTCGATGATCCCTTCGACGTTGGGCTGCCCCGGCGCCTTGATCGTAAAAGCCGGGTCGAGGGCGCCGCTGCTCTCGTGGCCGAGGTCGTTCTGAATCACGGCGTAGCCGCGCGCGAGGCCGGCCGCGGCGGCCGCGACCGTCACGTTACCCGCGAAGCCGCCGCCGCCGATGCCGAGCACCTTGCCGTTCCAGTTCATCGGCAGGCGGTACACCGCACCGATGTGCGAACCAGGGACCGGTGAAATGGTCGCCTGCACTTCGCAGAACGCCGGGACGCTCGGCCCACGCCGCTGCGCCGGGGCAGCCGGCACCGGCTTCGCCGACACGATGGTCGTCCCCGGCAGCGATTTCGCGAGGTTGGGAACATTGGCACACGCGTCCTGCGCCGCGGCGAGACCGGGCGTGAACAGGGTGAGTACCGTCGAGCACAGGATGAGCGTGCGCATGGTGATTACCACCGATTCATGGCTTGCCGGTGCATCGACTCGGGCGGCAGCTCGGCGAGCTCGATGCGGATGCCGTTCGGGTCGGTGATGTTGTTGAGGATCGCTTTCGTGTCGCTGGTGCGAATCTCGCCGACGTTCACGCCGCGCGCCTTGAACATCTCGGTCGCGGCCTTCATGTTCTCGACGTGGATGCCGACGTGGTTGATGGCCGCGGGACGGCCCGGGCCCGGCTGGATCTCGAAGAAGGTGTTCTTGCTGATCTGCACGTAGACGAGGCGCGCCTGTCCCTTCTCGTCGTTCACGCGGAACGCCTCGGGGAAGCCCATGGTCTTGGTGTAGAACGCGACCGCTTCGTCGAGGTTCGGTACGTTCATCCCGATGTGATTCAGCTGGACGAGTCCCTTGTTCGGGCTCTTCGAGCTCTGGGCCGCGACCGTGGTGAGGGCCACGCCCACGAGCAGCCCGGTGACGAACAACATGCAAGCACGCATCGCAGTTCCTTTCAGGCGCGCCGGAGGCGCCAAGTAATCAGGGCGTCGATTCCAGACCGAACGCGAGCAGCACGTTGCCCGGTCGACCGCCGAACCCGCCATATCCCGAATTGACGTACACCATGCCACCCGCCACCACCGGGCCGGGACCGATGAGCGACGCCCCTTTCGCCGGCACGCCGTTGATGGACCCGAATTCCCGGTTGGTATCGTACTGCCAGAGGAGCTTCCCGTCAGTGGTCGAATACGCCCGCAGCGCGCCGTCGTTGGAGCCCGAGAGGATCGCGCCGGGGATGACGGTGATTGCCGCGGATTGCGCGGCATTGCACCCGGTGCCGCTGCCGCACACCGGACTGGCGGGGGCCGCGAACCAGGCACGCCGGCCCGTCGCAATGTCCACCGCGTGCAGCCCGCCGGGCTCGGGTTGCTGGATGTCGGAGACGGCGAAGTAGGCGAGACCGCCGTCAACGGCGCCGCCCCATTCCATGCCGCCGAGCGTCCCGCCCTTACCGGCGCGGTACTGCCAGAGCACCTCACCCTTGCGATCGGGATCCATCGCGTAGCCAACGCCCGACTTCTGACCGATGACGATGACGTCGCGCCCGTTGACGCGCGCGAGCATCGGCGGGCTGCCGAAATCGACGTCGGGCCCGGGCGCCTCCGGGCAGTTCGGATTGCCCGAGCTGCAGCCCGTGACGTACACGTCGTACGGCGTGACCTGCCGCATCCAGCGAATCGATCCGGTTTCGAGATCGAGCGCGACGACCGCGTCGCTCGACGCCTGCGCCGGCGCGCTGTAGGTGTTGCCCGTGCCGACGTAGACGAGGCGCCGGTTCGCGTCGATCGTCGGTGCGGACCAGATGCCCGATCCCGACGGCCCCCAGAGCGGCACGCCCGCGGAGCTCGTGCCCCGGCGCTTCGCGGAGTCGCGGATCATGTAGGTCTTCCAGATCACTCGACCGGTCGAGGCGTCGAGCGCGCTCACGCTGCCGCGGAACGTGCAGCACGGATACTGCGGGTCGGCGCCCTGCGCTTCCTCGTACGAGGAGAGCGGCACGTAGAGCCGGCCGTCGTGGAACGTCGGCGAACCGGTGATGCGCGCGAACGGATGGTCATCGACCTTGCGCATCCAGACCAGCGCGCCCGTGTTAGCGTTGAGCGCGTAGGCATTGGCGGCCGTGTCGCCGAAATAGACGAGCGCCGGCAACGAAGCCGTCGGCGGCGACACGACGACGGCGGTGCGCACGCCGCCGCTGGCGCTGAACGTCCAGTAGATGCAACCGCTCTGTGCGTTGAGCGCGTAGATGGTTCCGTTCTGGCTGCCGACGAACACGCGGCCCTCGGCGACCGTCGGCTGCGACCACGCCACCGAGGCGTCGGGAAATCCGAACGACCACTTCAACGCCAGCTTCGGCACATCGCTCGGTCGCAGGCCCGCCTGCTCCGCGGGCTGAAACCGTGTGTTGGTCGGCGAGGGACTCCATCCCGTCCAGTGCGGCATGATGCCGAGATCACGCACGGACCCGGTGCTCGGCGCCGCGGCGCAGCGTCCCTTGCCGGCGCCGGTCACGTCGCCGCCCATGCGCTTCCCTGTCAGGAACTCGGCGACGGCGCGCCGCTCCGCCCCACTCAGCCTCGAGCCCTGCGGCCGCATCGCGCCGGTCATGAGCGCTTCCACGATCGCCTCCGGCGCCCGCGAGCGCAGCGCGTCGACCGCCGGCGCGCGCGAATCGGCGGCGCCGTTATGGCAGCTCGAACAGCTCGCCGCGAACACCTGTGCGCCATCCGGCGCCTGGGCGAACCCCGACGACGCCGCCAGCACGACGAGCAGGACACCGACAGCCGTCATGAAACGGGGAGACATTGCAGCCATTCGCTATTTGAAGTCGCCGAGGTACTTGTGCGCGACGGTCAGGTCGCACTTCTCGTTCGAGTGCGGCATGTTGGGGCGGTATTGAAACTGGCCTGAAAACTCGACCGGCCGCGTGAGATAGACGGGATCTTCCAGCACGCCGGAGTAGATCAGGGCTTGTCCGCCGTCCGCGAGACGCAAACGCTCGGTCAAGCGCTTCCGGGCGCTGCCGGGCAATCCAGCCGTGGACAGACCGAGCGGATGTTCCTTGAAGTTGGTCGTCTCCGCGACGAGCGTGTCGCCTTCCCAATGTCCGACCGAGTGGCCGTGCGGGAAAGTCTGCGCCGCGGGCGGATGCGCGCGGCCGTCGAGGAAGATGGTCCGTACCGAATCCATCCAGTCGACATTCATCACGACGCGGTCGCGTTGCACCGTAATGGTGTCGGCGACCGCATAGAACATCAGGTTCGGCTCGCCGACCGGGATGCAATCCTTCTGCGGGGTGGCCTTGGGGTCGAAGCTGGCGACGGCCGCCTTGCCGGCGTCGGTCAGCGGCCAGTTTCTCGCGGCGGCACCGAAGGCGTTCATCTCGGTGAACGGCGGGAACCATGTCCCGGCAATCGTGGTCGCCCGCGCGCTCCCCGCAGAGTAGACGCTGCGCGACCCGATGAACAGCGGGAAGTACGCGCCATCCTGCTTCAAGAGATCCTTCCCCAGCATCAACGCATCGGGCCTGGCGCGCGCCGGGTTGCCGACGACGGTGACGGTGTCGCCGACGGCGATCGAGCTCCGGTTGAAGCCGAGCGGGTTCAGCACCGACGCCGCGCCCGCCTCGACCTCGAGCCGGCGGGTCGATCCATCGGGGTTTTTCACCTGCAGGATCAGGTAGACGTGCGGGTTCCTGAAACTGAATTCACTGACCGTCCCGGTCGCCCGGACTTCCTTCTGCGTGTCGAACGCGGCGGCGCTGTGGTGCGCCAGCGTCCGGGGCGCAAACGCCAGGACCATCGAACCGACGAGAACGAACGAGAGTCTGTGCATGCCGCCCTCGCGAACGGGCCGATCTCACGGTCGGCCCCTACGACCGGTGTGGGTTGTGCGGCGGATTTTCCCACCGAAGCATGGCAGGCGCAAGCATCCGCGCGAGGCGCTTTGAGCTACGATACCGCCTGTTTTTGGCCTCGTGGCATGGGTTCATGGGTTCATCGGGTTCATGAGGTCCATGGGGTTCGAGAACCCTTTGAACCTTTTGAACCCTTTGAACCCTATGAACCCCAGTAAGGGAGGAAGGTCATGCAGGCACGTCACGGGATTTCACGCCGGCACCTGCTCGAGATGGTTGGCGCGGCAGGCGCGCTCGCGTTCGCCGGGCCCCTCCGGAGCGCGCGGGCGCAGGGGGCGAAGCGGATCGAGCGCCTCGCGCCCGAGCTCGACGCCATCATCGACACGTCGCAAACGATTCACGAGCTGGCCACCGGCTTCGGCGGCGACGTCGGTCCTGCCGAGGGTCCCGTCTGGATGGCCGAAGGCCGTTACCTCCTCTTCAACGACATCCAGACCAGCCGGCGGATGAAGTTCACGCCGGGCCAGGGCGTCGTCGTCGCGCAGACGCCCACCAACGAAGCGAACGGGCTGACGCGCGATCTCCAGGGCCGTCTCGTCTCGGCCGAACACCTCACACGCCGCGTCACGCGCGAGGATGCCGACGGCAGCATCACCGTCGTCGCGAACAACTTCCAGGGCAAGCGGCTGCTGCGGCCGAACGACGTCATCGTCAAGTCGGACGGCAGCATCTATTTCACCGATCCGGGCGGACCGCTCGCGCCCGATCAGTTCGACGTGACGATTGCCGGCGTGTACCGCGTCTCGGCGGACCTCGGCACCATCTCGCTCGTCGTCGACGACCTGATCGGTCCTAACGGGCTCGCCTTCTCGCCGGACGAGAGCATCCTCTACGTCAACGACGCGCGGCGGCGCATCGTGCGCGCGTACGACCTGCTGCCGAACGGAACCGTCGCGAAGCAAACCAGCCGTTTGTTCGCGGACATGGGGGGCGCGGAACCGGGCGTGCCCGACGGGATGAAGGTCGACACGGCCGGCAACGTCTACACCGGCGGCGCGGGCGGCCTCTACATCATGGACAAGACGGGCAAGAAGCTCGGGCGCATCGTCCACGGCCAGCCAGCGACCACCAACGTGGCGTTCGGCGGAGACGACTGGAAGACGTTGTACTTCACCACGAGGTCGTCGCTGAACATGGTCACGCTGAAGATCGCGGGTCTTCCGGTACCGGCCAGGAAGCGAACGTCGTGAGCGCGGCGTCGAACGTGTCGCGGCGCGATTTCCTCGCGACGGCGTCGGCCGCCGCGATGGGCGGATTGGCGCTCAGCCCCGCCGTCGCCACGGCAGGCGCGCGTCGATATCGAGAGCCTTCCGCCGTACGGAAATTCGACGCTTCCGCCGGGCGTCCGTTCGCGGCGCGTCGCCGGCGTCAACGGCCTCACGGTGCACATCCTGGAGGCCGGCTACGAAACGCCGGGGCGCAACGCGGTGCTGCTGCTGCACGGCTTTCCGGAGCTGGCCTACAGCTGGCGCAAGGTGATGGTGCCGCTGGCGTCCGCGGGCTACCACGTCATCGCTCCCGATCAACGGGGGTTCGGGCGCACCACCGGCTGGGACGATTCGTACGAGGCCGATCCCGATCACTTCCGCATCCTCAACATGGTGCGCGATGCGATGGGGCTCGTCTACGCGCTCGGCCACCGCTCGGTGGCGATGGTGGCGGGACACGATGCGGGAGCGCCGGTCGCGTCGTGGGCGGCGTTGATCCGTCCCGACGTCTTTCGCTCGGTGACGATCCTGAGCTCGCCGTTCGAGGGGCCGCCCGCGCTTCCCTTCAACACGGCCAACGGCGCGGCGCAGCCGCCGCGCGCGCCGACCGACGACGAGCTCGACGCGGAGCTGGCGAAGCTGAATCCGCCGCGGAAGTACTACCAGAACTATCAGCGCACGCGCGCGGCCAACGACAACATGCTGCACGCGCCGCAGGGGCTGCACGCGTTCTTCCGCGCCTACTACCACTACAAGAGCGCCGACTGGAAAGGGAACAAGCCGCATCCGTTGAAGGCGCGCACGGCCGCGGAGATGGCGCAGATCCCGACCTATTACGTGATGGAGCGCGACAAGGGAATGGCGGAGACCGTCGCGCCCTTCATGCCGTCCGCCGCCGAGATCGCGGCGTGCAAGTGGCTGACCGAGGCGGAGGTCGACGTCTACGCCACCGAATATGCCCGCACGCAATTCACCGGCGCGCTCCAGGGGTATCGCGTGCGCCGCGGCTCCGATCCGAAGAGCGTCGCCGAGATGCGGACGTTCTCGGGACGCGCGATCGACGTGCCCTCGATGTTCATCGGCGGCAGGAGCGACTGGGGCGTCTATCAGACGCCCGGCGCCGTGGACAGAATGCAGAGTACCGCCTGCTCGCACATGGTCGGCTTCCATCTCGTCGACGGCGCCGGACACTGGGTGCAGCAGGAGCAGCCCGAACAGGTGACGAGGCTGTTCGTCCAGTTTCTACGCGATCAGCGGGGGGCCGGCTAAAGCCGGCCCCTACGAGCCGGCCCCTGCGCCTCTTCTCCCCGAGGAACCGATGAACGCGATCTCGATCACCATTAACGGCAGGGTGCGCAAGGCGCAGGTCGAGCCGCGGCTCCTGCTGGTCCACTTCCTCCGCGAACAGCTGCACCTGACGGGCACGCACGTCGGCTGCGACACGAGCCAGTGCGGCGCCTGCACGGTCCTCGTGGACGGCCGAAGCGTCAAGTCGTGCACGCTTTTCGCGGTCCAGGCCGACGGCTCCGCCATCACGACCATCGAAGGGCTCGCGCGCGACGGCGAGCTGCACCCGTTACAGGAGGGCTTCTGGGAAGAGCACGGACTGCAGTGCGGCTTCTGCACGCCCGGCATGATCATGACGGCCGTCAACCTGCTGGCGGACAACGCGCGGCCGACCGAGCGCGAGATCCGCGACGGGATCGCCGGTAATTTCTGCCGCTGCACCGGCTATCAGCACATCGTCAACGCGATTCAGCACGCCGCGAACAAGAGCGGATCCGCGGCATCCGTCGGGGAGAAGTAGCCGATGGCGGTTTCTCCCGTCCTGCCGAAGCTCGTCGGCCAGCGCGTCAAGCGCCGCGAGGATCCACGCCTGATCCAGGGACGCGCGTCCTACGTGGACGACGTGAAGATTGCCGGCATGCAGCACCTCGCCTTCACGCGCAGCGAGGTGGCGCACGGCCGCATCCGCTCGATCGACACGCGCGCCGCGCAGGCGATGGACGGCGTCGAAGCGGTCTTTACCGGCGCGCAGATCGCGGAACTGGTCGGCCCCATGTCCCCCGGCACCCCGTTTCCCGCGCCCGTCCACCGCGCCGTCGCGGTGGACACGGTGCGATACGCCGGCGAGCCCGTGGCCGTCGTCGTGGCGAGTGACCGCTACGTCGCGCGTGATGCCGCGGACGCCATCGTCGTCGAGTACGACGTGCTCCCGGCGGTCGTCGATCCGGAGCGTGCGATGACCGGCAAGCCGGCGACCATCTACCCGGAGTTCCCGAACAACGTGGCGGTGGCGGACCTGCCGAGCGGCACCGGCGTCACGCTGGACGGGAAGGTGGACGACTCGGCCATCGACCGCGCGTTCGCGGCGGCCGACGTCGTCATCTCGCAGCGCATGGTCAACCACCGGCTCGTCCCGAACGCCATCGAGCCGCGCGGCGTCGTCGCGCATTACGAGCCGGGAAAAGGGTCGATGACGATCTGGTCGTCGACGCAGAACCCGCACATCCTGCGGAGCGCGATCGCGGCCGCCAACGGGCTCGGGCAGGACCAGGTGCGCGCCATCGCGCCCGAGGTCGGCGGCGGCTTCGGCGCGAAGATCAACATCTACGGCGAGGAGTTCGTCGCCGCGGCGATCTCGAAGCGGCTCGGCATTCCCGTCAAGTGGATCGAGGACCGGTCGGAAGCGTTCGTGGCGACGACGCACGGCCGGGATCTCATCGGCTACGTCGAGCTCGCCGCGCGGCGGGACGGGAAGGTGCTCGGGCTCCGCCTGCGGCTGATCGCGGACGTCGGTGCGTACAACATGATGTTCACCGCCGGCATCCCGACGCTGGCGGCGCTGATGGCGAACGCGACCTACGACATTCCCGCCATCCGTACGACGCTGACGGAGGTGCTGACCAACAAGACGCCGACCGACGCCTATCGCGGCGCCGGCCGCCCCGAGGCGAGCTACTTCATCGAGCGCGGGATGGACATGCTCGCGCGCGAGCTGAAGATGGATCCCGCCGAGTTGAGGCGGAAGAACTTCATCGCGCCGACACAGTTCCCGTACCAGACCCAGATGGGCGCCGTCTACGATTCCGGCGACTACGAAAAGGCGCTCGACGCGGCGCTGCAGGCGGCCGACTGGAAGGCGCTGCAGGCGGAGCGCGATGCCGCGAAGGCAGAGGGACGGCTCGTCGGGCTCGGCCTCGCGATGTACGTCGAGGTCTGCGGGGTCGGCCCCTCGGCGACGATGGCGACCGGCGGCTGGGAGCACGCGCAGGTCACGATCGAACGCGACGGGCGCATCAGCGCGACGACGGGCGCGTCACCGCACGGCCAGGGCAACGAAACGACCTTCGCGCAGATGCTCGCCGATCAATTCGGCGTGCCGATGGAGCACATCACCATCCATCACGGCGACACGGCCATCGTCAAGCAGGGCATCGGCACGTTCGGCAGCCGATCGCAGGCCGTCGGCGGGACGACGCTGCAGCTCGCGGGCGCCAAGGTAAAGGCGAAGATGGCGCGCTTCGCCGCCGATCTGCTCGAGGCGAGCGAGGCGGATCTCGTGTTCGAGAACGGCACCATCGCCGTGAAGGGCGCCCCGGCGTCGGCAAAGGCGTTCGCCGACGTCGCGGCGTTCGCGTATGTGCCCGTACCGCTGCCCGCGGGGCTCGAGCCGGGCCTCAGCGAGGAGGCGTTCTTCGAGCCGGCCAACAACACCTTTCCGTTCGGGTGCCACATCTCGATGCTGGAGATCGATCGGGAAACAGGCGAGCCGAGGCTGCTGAAGCTCGTCGCCGTGGACGACGCGGGGAACCTGATCAACCCGCTGATCGTGGAAGGCCAGATTCACGGCGGGCTCGCGCAGGGCATCGGGCAGGCGATGATCGAAGAGGCGGTCTACAACGAGTCGGGCCAGCTGGTGACCGGCTCGTTCATGGATTACGCCCTGCCGCGCGCCGCCGACTTTCCGCGATTCGAGCTCCACAGCACGGTCACGCCGACGCCGCTCAACCCGCTCGGCGCCAAGGGGGTCGGCGAAGCCGGCACGCTCGGATCGACGCCGAGCATCGTATCGGCCGCCGTGGACGCGTTGAGCGCCTTCGGCGTCACGCACGTCGACATGATGCTTCGGCCCGAAAAGCTGTGGCGCATCATTCACGGAGCGCAGCGATGATCCCGCTCCCCTTCGAGTACGAGCGCGCCGCGACGCTGGACGATGCGGTCGCGCGGCTGGCGGCCGCCAACGGCAACGCGAAGCTCATCGCCGGCGGCCACAGCCTCGTGCCGTTGATGAAGCTGCGGCTCGCCCAGCCGGCGCGGCTCATCGACATCGGCCACATCCCGGGCCTCTCGGGCATCCGCGAGACAGACGGGCGGATTGAAATCGGCGCGGGCACGGTGCATCACGACGTGGCGTCTTCGGCGCTGCTGCGGAAGAAGTGTCCGGTCGTCGCGGACGCCGCCGCGGCGATCGGCGACCTGCAGGTGCGGAACCGGGGCACGCTCGGCGGCAGCCTGGCGCACGCGGATCCCGCCGCCGACTACCCCGCGGCCATGCTCGCGGCCGACGCCGAGATGCACATCATCGGCCCGCGTGGATGGCGCACCGTGAAGGCCGACCGCTTTTTCCGCGACCTGTTCACGTCCGACCTGGCCGCCGACGAAATCCTCGCGCGCGTGCAGTTCGCGCCCGCGCAGGCCTCCGCGTACAGCAAGCTCTATCAACGGGCGTCGCACTTCGCGATCGTCGGTGTCGCCGCCGCGCTCGAGGTGCGCAACGGCACGATTCACGCGGCCCGCGTCGGCATCACGGGCGCCGGCCCCAGCGCCGTGCGGCTCGCGGGCGTCGAACGGGCGCTCGCCGGGCAGCCGGCGTCGCAGGACGCGTGTGCCGCCGCCGCGCGTGATGCAGGCGCGCAGGTGCCGGCGGTCAACGCCGACCTCCACGCCAGCGAGGACTACCGCCGCGCCATGATCGCGGTCTTCACGAAGCGCGCCCTGGAGGGCGCAATCGCGCGCGTGTAACCACTCGGGCAGTGGCAGTGGGCAGTGCGAGGTAAATAGTAGGGGCCGACCTTGCGGTCGGCCTTGATGTACAACCTGCCGCGCCGGGCCTTGTCCGCGTTACGCCGAGACGGCGTGCAGCAGACCCAACACGATCACATAACTGATCGCGAAGTAAGAGATCAGCAGGACTGCCCGGTCCTTCCGCGACCGCGAGTGCCATGCGGCCAACGGGTGTACACAATTGGCTGCCGAGCGTCCGATGAGGACCTCGAGACGGTGACTGTCGAAATTGTGCGCTGGGGCCATGTGGCACGTGGGCCGCAAGAACAGCACCAGCCAGCACAGTCCCCCGCCGGGTGGTTGGTGCGGGCGGACGGAAAGAAAGTCATCTAAAAGGCAAACTTCGTGGCGACATCTGCGCGGGCCGCAGCGCAAGTGCCAGGGCGGCAGCGGCAAGCGCGCACAGCGAAATCTGTAACGCACCGGCGGCTCCCCATCCCGCACGATTCGCGATCCATCCCATCACATACCCGGCGATCGCGGCCGACAGGTACAGGCTCGTGACGAACACGCCCGATGCCCGTCCGGCGAGATCTCTCCGCACCGCTTTCACGTGATAGCCCGCCAGGTTCACGTAGACGACGCCGCTGACGACGACGCCCCAGGCGAACGACAGGACCGCCTGCCAGTAGAACGAGCTCGAGCCGTTGAAGAGCAGGTATCCGAGCATAGCTGCGGCGAGGAACGCCGTGCTCAGCACGACGCGCGGCGAACCGCGATCGCCGATCCATCCGCCGGCGATCGACATCAGCGCGCCGAGCCCGTAGATCCCCATGACGGATCCCGCGCTCTGCGGCGAGTAGCCGAGCCCTTCCCGCAGGAACGTCGGATAGAGACCGAGGTAGCCGTAGATGACGAGGCCGCCGAGCAGGCTCATCGCGGTGAGCAGGATCGTGTTGCGGTTGCCGAGTGTCGCTGCCCCTCCGTCGCCGGCGCGCAGCGTCGATGCGCCATCGCGCTCCGTGTACGACGAATCGACCGCGGCCGCAATCAGCGCCATCATGGCGAAGCCGCACACCGCGAAGATCAGCGTCGGCACCCGCCACGTCCCGTACGCGCCGAGCAGCGTGCCGCCGAGCAGGGGGCCGACGATCGCGCCGATGGCGAAGGAGAAGTTGACGGCGCCGAGCGCCGCTCCGCGAAACCCGGCGAAGTAGTTGGCGGCGATGGCGAGGAGGACGGTCAACTGCATCGCTTCGCCGACGCCGGTCAGCGTCCTGTAGAGCAGCATGTCGGGGAAGCCGCGCGAGACGACCATCAGCGCGGTGCCCGCTGAAAACAGCGCGATGCCGGTCTGCAGCACGGCCCGGCGCGAGAAGCGCGCGAGCAGGAAGCCGGTCGGAACGCCGGCGACCGCCATGCCGAGGGTAAAGACGGTGGAGAGAAGACCGACACCCGCCAGCGAAAACCCGAACTCCCGGCGCACCTCCGGCGCGACGAGCGGAAAGAGCTGCCGGTCCATCGCGTTGACGACGTACGAGCCGAGCAGCACGCCGAACATCACGACCCGGGCAACGCCAGGTGCCGCGCGCGGAGCCTCGGCGGTTCGTACCGATTCCACGTGCGGCCTCAGGGCTGCCCTTCTCGTGCGTATCCGGCGTTTTCCGGATCGCGGATCCCGGATCCCGGATCCCGGGTCCCGGCCTCCCGCCCGCTCCCGACATACCAGTCGAGAATCTGCTCGCCCGTCCAGAACAGCACCCCGGAGCGCGATTGAATGTGCTCGAGCGCTTCGCGGAAGTACCGGAGCCGATGCCCGGCGCCCATGATGTACGGGTGCACCACGAGCGCCATGACGCGCGCCGAGTCGTGCGCGTCGGAATAGAACTGCTCGAACTGATCGATCGCGCGGTCGCGGTATTCGGACGCCTTGTGGTGCTGAATCAGCATCATCGCGACGTCGTTGCACTCCTGCGTGTAGGGCACGCTCAGCAGCGACCCCGCGCGCGTCTTGATCGGCACCGGCTGATCGTCGAGCACCCAGTCACAGACGTACTCGTAGCCTTCCTCCGCGAGGATGTCGGGCGTGTCCCACGTCTCGGTCAGCCCCGGTCCGAGCCATCCGCGCGGCCGGCGGCCCGTGAACGCCGTGATGGCCTCCGTCGTCTTCTGGATGTCGACGCGCTCGTCGGGCACCTTCTGCATGTTCTTCTGCCCGAAGCCGTGGCCGATGAATTCCCACTGGCGCTCGAGCGCGGCGCGCGCGATCGGCTCGTAGGCCTGGATCGCGCCGCCATTGATGGCGAGCACGGCAGGAATCCGCAGCCGATCGATCACCTCCAGCATCCGCCAGAAGCCGACGCGGTTCCCGTACTCGTGCCACGCCCAGTTGGGGACGTCGGGCATCGGCGACCCGCCCGCCGGCGGCGTCAGCACGGTCCTCGGCATCGCTTCGAGCGGGTTCCATTCCTCGACGTTGACGATCACCCAGACGGCCAGGCGCGCGCCGCCGGGCAGCGCCAGCCGCGGCCGTTGCGTGATGGGCGAATAGGTGAACCGTTCGGTTGGAAGCATGGTCCGTTAGTATTGACGACTTCGCCCTGATGTCAACGAGGATGTCGGCGCGTTGTATATCGCAGGTCTGCATTCCCGACTGGATTGAGAGGCACGCGCATGTTGAAGGCCACCGCCGAAAAGCTGCTGCCAACGACCATTACGGGCTCGCTGCCGCGACCGAGCTGGTACACCGAAAACCTCGGGACGCGGTCCTTTCTGGACGCGATGGTCACCTCGCGTTTCCGCGAGCAGTACGTCGACGCGTTATCGGTGTACCTCCGGGACCAGGAGGTGGCCGGGTTGGATATCGTGACCGACGGCGACTGCCGGTTCGATCAGGACGTCGGCGGGCAGAGTTGGACGAGCTATCCACCTCACCACATGACCGGATTCGAGACGCGGCACCCCAAGCTGGCGAAAGCCGGCGCCGGAGGCCTTGCATTTCCGCGCGGGCACATCCTGCACGACTACCTGGAGGCGCGTGTGATGCCCACGCTTGCAGGCGCCGTGGGCCGCGGCGAAATGCAGTTTGCCGAGCTGTTCAAGACCGCCCAGCGTCTGACGACCAGGCCCGTGAAGTTCGGAACGGTGACGCCGGAGCTCGTCGCGTTCGCGGTGCAGGACGAGTACTACAAGGACCTGCCGGCGCGCATCATGGCGTTGAGCGACGCGTTCAACGAGGAGCTGCACGACCTCGCGGATGCCGGATGCCAGGTGATTCAGATGGAGGAGCCGCAGATCCACCTGCTCGCCGCACGCGGCTACGTGGACAAGGTGATCAACCCCGAATTCATGCTGAACGTGTTCAACAACACCGTCAAGGGCCTGCGCGCGAAGACCGAGGTGTGGTGCCACACGTGCTGGGGCAACCCCTCCCAGCAGCGGATGTTTGCGACCGTACAGTCATACAAGCCCGCGCTCGAGCTGCTGAATCAGGTGGACGCCGATGTCGTCACGTTCGAGATGAAAAGCTCGAACGCCATCGATCTCGAAGCCGTCGGACAGACGATCACGGGAAAGAAAGTGTGCATCGGAGTCATCGATCACCACACGCTGCAGGTCGAGTCTCCCGAGGAGGTGGCGGACCTGATTCGTCGAGCACTGAAGGTCATCCCGCTGGAGCGGCTCGTGATCTCCACCGACTGCGGAATGGGGCGGGAGGGGATGAGCCGGCGGCACGCGTTCTACAAGATGGTTGCGCTGGTTCAAGGGACCAATCTCGTACGGAAGGAGCTGGGGCTGCCCGTGGCCGACAGCCTGGGCGCCAACTCGAAGTTCTCGCTCATTCGCACGGTGTAAGAGCCGGCCGTTGTGCCGGCGCAGCCCTGGTGCTACGCTCCGCGCCAGCGAAAGGCGGGTACGAACGTGCGATCAGTCATGCACGGCGCGCGCTGTCTGGCACTCGTGGTCGCGAGTGCCATCCCCCTCCTTGCCCAGGACGGACCCTCGGTCTACCGGGCCGCCTGCGCGTCATGCCACGACACCGGCATCGACCGCGCACCCACTCGGGCGGCCCTGATGGCGATGACGCCGGAGCGGGTCCTGGCCGCTCTCGAAAGCGGGTCGATGATTTCGATGACCGCCGCGCGTTCGGCAAGCGAGCGCCGCGCGGTCGCGGAATTCGTCACCGGCAAGTCGCTGCAGCGGCCGCTCGTCACCAGGCCGTCACCGGGATCGATGTGCGGACCCCGAACGGTCTTCGCAGACCCGTCGGCAGGACCAGGCTGGAACGGGTGGGGCGTGAACAGTTCCAACGCGAGGTATCAGGATGCCGCGGGCGCGGGGCTCACTCCGGTCACCGTGCGGCGCCTGAAGCTCAAATGGGCGTTCGGGTTTCCGGGCGACATCGCCGCGGATGCGCAACCGACGGTGAGCGGCGGGCGCGTCTACGTCGGCAGCCAGAGCGGCAACGTGTACGCGCTCGATGCCGCCAGCGGTTGCATCCACTGGGTGTTTCAAGCCGCCACCGCCGTGCGCGCCGCCGTCACCGTCGGGCGCATCAATGCGCCGGGCGGATCGACCTACGCGGCCTTCATCGGCGATCGCGCGGCCAACGTCTACGCCGTCGACGCGGCCACCGGCACGCTGCTCTGGCAGCGAAAGGTCGACGATCACGCTGCCGCGCGTGTCACCGGATCGCCGGCGTTCCACGACGGGCGGCTCTATGTGCCCGTGGCCTCCGGCGAGGAGGGCGCCGGCGCGCCGTCCGACTACGGGTGCTGCAACTTCCGCGGCAGCCTCGTCGCGCTGAACGGCTCTACCGGCGAGCAGATCTGGAAGACGTACACGATCGCCGAGGAAGCGCATCCCACGAAGCCGAACAAGGTCGGCACGATGTTGCGGGGCCCGTCAGGTGCACCGATCTGGACCGCTCCGGCAATCGACGCATCGCACAACGCGGTCTACGTGACCACCGGCGACAACTACAGCGATCCGTCGACGCCGACGAGCGACGCGTTCATGGCCTTCGCGCTCGATTCCGGGAAGGTCCTCTGGGTGCGCCAGGCGCTCGCCGCCGACGCGTGGAACTCGGCCTGCATTCGCGAGGACACGACGAATTGTCCCGACTCGAAAGGACCCGACTTCGACTTCGCGTCGCCGCCGATTCTCGTGGACCTGCCTGGCGGCAGGCGCGCGCTCGTCGCCGGACAGAAGTCGGGGATCGTCCACGCCGTCGACCCCGACCGTCAAGGCGAGGTGATCTGGCAGAAGCAGATCGGCAAGGGCGGCGTCAACGGCGGCGTGCAGTGGGGCTCCGCCGCGGATCAGTCCAACGTCTACGTGGCGCTCTCCGACCTCGGGCGCATCGCCGTACCGCGCAGCACGGCGACGCTTCCGGACCCGAAAGTCGGCGGCGGCATGTTCGCGCTTCGCCTCGACAGCGGCGAGCAGGTCTGGTTCAAAGCGCCGGCACCGTGCGGGCAGCGGCCGCGTTGCAGCCCCGCCCAATCGGCCGCGGTGGCCGCCATCCCCGGCGTCGTGTTTTCCGGGTCGATCGACGGGCACATGCGCGCGTTCTCCACGACCAACGGATCGCTGCTGTGGGATTTCGACACGGTCGGTTCCCAGAAGACCGTGAACGAGGTACCCGGCCGCGGCGGATCCTTGAATGGACCCGGGCCGGTCATCGTCGGCGGGATGGTCTTCGTCGAATCGGGATATGCCTCGAACGGCATGCCGGGCAATGTGCTGCTCGCGTTCTCGGTGGACGGCAGGTAACGAATGGACAACAGCCGCGTGTTCGCGAGCGGGCGAACTGAAGCCCGCGAGCGAATACGCGTGCACATGCCCGGGAAAGGCATTGACGACGCGGCGCGCCGGGAGTCTAATCGCGCCACTTCATACCGTCGGACGCGATCTCATCCTGTCTCCTTGATTCAACCACCGGGGGCTCACCAGGAGGGCGTCAGATGCGAAAAATCCAGTTCGCCTTGATTCTTGCGGGGTTCCTCTTCGCCATCGTCACACCACTCTTCGCGCAGCAGGGGACGTCGGAAATCGCCGGCAAGGTGACCGACACATCGGGCGCCGTGCTGCCCGGCGTCTCGATCGTCGTGACGAACGAGGCCACCGGCATCTTTCGAGACGTCACGACCAGCACGGAAGGGACCTACTTCGTTTCCCAGCTCGTGCCAGGCCGCTACAAGGTGGTCGCCACGCTGGCGGGCTTCCAGACGACAGAGCGGCCCGGTCTCCTCCTGCAGGTCGGGAATACGCTGACGATCAACCTGACGCTCGGCGTCGGCGGCCTCGCGGAAACGCTCACCGTGACGAGCGAGGCGCCGCTGGTCGACACGACGAGCGCCCGGGTGGGCGGCAACATCGGGACCGAGGAGCTCGCCGAGACTCCCGCCACGCATCGCAATTACTTCGCGATCGTGTCGCTCCTGCCGGGTGTCGTGTTCACCCCGTCCAATCAGATGGGGAACGACACGATCGTCGCCGCCGGGCAGACCAGCCAGAACAACAACGTCTCGGTCGACGGCGGCTACAACGCCGACGATGCGCTCGGCACGAGCGCGGGCGCGCAGGTGCGGACGCCGCTCGAGGCCATCCAGGAATTCCAGGTCATGACGAGCATGTATGACGCGGAATTCGGACGCGCCAGCGGCGCCATCCTCAACGCCGTCACCAAGACCGGCACCAACCAGTTCAAGGGGGTGCTGTTCGGATCGTTCGCCAGCAATCGGCTGACGGCGCGGGATTTTCTCGTCAGGCAGGGGAACCTCCCCAAGCCGACGACCACGCAGCGGGACTGGGGCGGCGTCATCGGCGGCCCTGTCGTCCGCAACAAGGCGCACTTCTTCTTCAGCCTCGAGCGCCAGATCGACAACCCGAACCGGACGCGTGTGTTTCCCACGCGGCCGCAGCTCGACTTCTCCATCGCCGAAGATCGGACCGACTGGAATACGCTCGTCCGCTTCGACCACCAGATCAACGCGGCGCATACGTGGGCGGTTCGCTGGCTGCGCGAGTGGGCGCCGCAGTGGAACACTATCGGGAACCGTCAGACGCTCGAGTCCTATCAGGATGAGACCGACCTGGATCAGACCGCCGTCGGGACCCTGACGAGCGTGCTCGGGAACACCCGCGTCAACACGGTTCGCGTGGCGAGGACGTGGGAACACTGGTGGCACGGCAACGCCTGCTTCCGCGCCCAGGGCAGCGCGGGCGACCGCGCGGGCTTCACGTTCGGCGACGAGGCGAGCGGCGACCAGGCGCTCTGTCCGCCGCAACTCAACTACACGAGCTTCCTGTCGCAGGCCAGCACCGAGTCGCAGGGCCCGTGGGACTCCAACTATCAGATCGAGGACGACTATTCGTGGTTCGTGCCCGGCAAGAAGGGCGACCACGAGCTGAAATTCGGCGCGCGCTACAACTACACGGAGCTCAGGCGAGTTTCCCAGATCAACTCGAACGGCACCTTCGTGTTCAACACCGATTTGCCGTTCGACGCCGCCAACCCGCGCACCTATCCGGAACGGCTCATGATCAGGCTCGGCACGTTCAACGAGTTCATCAACAATCACACCGTCGAGGGGTACGCGCAGGACAAGTGGAAGCTCGGACGGACGACCATCAGCGCCGGGCTTCGCTACGATCTCGAGATCATTCCGCTCAACGAGACGGACAACCCGCTGTTTCCCGCCGCCAACAAGAGCTATCCGGTGGACAGGAACAACATCGCGCCGCGCATCGGGCTGACGCACGCGCTCGACGGCGAGGGCCGGTCCGTGGTTCGCGGCGGCTACGGGATCTTCTATAACCGCACCATCCTCGGCGCGCTCGACGACACGATTGAATTCCCCAAGTACACGTCCTCGGCCGTCGTCAACTTCCCCAACGACAACGCCGATCCCGGTCCGACGGCGGGCCGGCTTCCGACCGATCCGTTCCTGATGAACGGACCGTTCCTCAATCGCGCGCTGCTCAACCAGCGCTTTCCACCGGGGACGCTGCTGAAGAACAACGGCCTCGTCGTCCTCGACGTGCCGAACCGGCAGCAGCCCTACGCGCATCAGATGACCGTCGGCTACAGCCGCGAGCTGACGCGGATGATGGCGATCCAGGCCGACTACATTCACATTCACAACAAGGACATGTTCCTCGGCCGCAATCTCAACCCGATGGTGCGCGCGAACACGACGCGCACGGGGGCGATCACGCGCACCGATGCGTTCGGTGTCCTGGGTGAGGCCTACAGCCAGCAGGTCTGGGTGATGGAGAACACCGGCGAATCGAAGTACGACGCCTTGAATTTCTCGCTCGAGAAGCGGTACTCGAACAACTGGTCGGGCCGCGTGTCCTATTCGCTGTCGAATTCGCGCGGCACGAGCGAAAACCAGGCCGACCGGAACGTCTACCAATACCTGACCGATCTCCACCTTGACGAGTGGTACGGGCCGTCCGGCGTGGACCACCGGCACAACCTGAAGATCAGCGGCCGGGCGGACATTCCGAAGACCCACGGGGTCGCTGTGTCCGGAGGCCTGTCGTACCTGAGCGGCGCGCCGTTCACGCTCATCGACAGCAGCATCGACGCCGACCAGAACGGAGAGTTGATGGACCCGCTGCCGGCGGGCACCTACAGCGGCACGGCGCTGAACGCGATGAAGGACGTGAAGTATGCGGGCGGGCGCAACGGCGCCGTCGGGCCGGATTCGTTCCAGCTGAATCTCCGCGCCGGCTGGCGAGCGCGGATGCCGCGCGGCCAGGCGCTCGAGCTGTTCCTCGACATCTTCAACGTGACGAACCGCGTGAACTGGGAGAATCCGAGGCCTGAAAATTCAGACCGCCGGACGCCCTCGACGTTCCTGGTGCTGACGAACCTGGCTGGCGGCGGCGGCTTCCCGCGCCAGGCCCAGATGGGCGTGCGCTACGTGTTCTGATCCACTGCGCGGCAGGGATCGGGGATCGGGGATCGGGGATCCGAACAACGGATCCCGGACCCCGGATCCCGGCCTGAATCCCGCCTCGCGGCCGACCGCTGCTCGTCACCGCCGGTACCAGTCGTGCAGCTTGTCGCCCTGCGGGACCTTGCGCGTGATGTCGACCACGATCGTGTCGCCCTCCCACCGTTTCACGAGCTGCTGCTTCCGCAGGTTGCCGTACATGAACTCCTCGACGAACTCGATGCAGCGGTACTCGAGCAGCTGCGCGTTCGGCTCCAGCCGGCGATAGAGCGGCATCGCGATCTTCCACGGCCGGGTGAAGGTCTTCGGATCCTCGATCGTCACCTCGTAGTTGATGGCGTCCGGCGTGATCGGCGTGAAGCGCTCGACCAGGTGCAGCGCGTCGCTGTGGAAGTTCCCGGCCCGGTCGAACCAGTTCTTGCCGTTGAACCGCGTGACGTCCACGACGAGCGTGTCGCCCTCCCAGCGGCCGACGGAATGGCCCATGTACGTGTCGTCGGGTGGCGGTTCGACCTTGTCGAGATGGATCGTGCGCGCGGTGCTCGTGAACTCGTACGCCATCTGGATCTTGTTCGTGCTCTGGACGATCTCGAAGGGGTAGGGCATGTACATCGCGCGCGGGATGCCCGGCAGGTAGCACTTGAGCTCCGGGTCGCGATCGATCCAGTGCTCGCCGTTCTCCTGCTTGATCTTCGCGGCGTCCGGCGTGTACGGGATCTGCCCGTCGCCCTGCACGACGCCGACCGACCCCGGGACGCCGCCGGCCGCGCCGAGCGCCAGCACGGGCGCCGCGGGGACGCGCGCGTACTCGTACGGGTAGACGCCGGCCTGCATCACCGCGCCGGGCCGCGCGTCGTGCGCCTGCAGGTCCCAGTTGGCTTCGTTGGCCGCCTGCCAGATGCCGCTGAAGTTCGGCTTGCCGTCGGCCGTGCGTGCCGGCCGCGACGCCTGCCCCGCGGTGCGTGTCACCGAGACCGCGATCACCGCGCTGACGGCCGCCGAGACGATTGCCACCGTGACGATCGAGCGTGTGACGTGTCGCATGACGACCTCTCCTGGCCGCAAAGGTCCGGCTGAAGCTGGACCCTACGAATTGGGGTTTTCATCAGCTCGATTTATCTCGCCAACGGGTTGGCGTCCTCGCCGGTGTCCGCAAAGCCCAGGGCAAATCCTCCGCACCCCGCCGTGCACTCTTTCGCCGGGTCGGGGCCGCGCTTCTCTGCGAACGCACGGTCCTGCGCGCGCGCGCCCGCCAGCAGCGCCGGCATGCCGTAGTTGCCCTCGTGGCACCGCGGCTCCTTGTAGATCCGGTTCGCCTGGTCGCTCTGCCGGCTGTATTCCTGCTTCACCGTCCACGGCTTGGTCCACGTCGTCGGGTCGTCGATGGTGACGGCGTATTCGATCGTGTTCGCGTCGAGGCGCGACCACCGTTCGACGAGGTGCAGGTTCTCCTGCGCGCCCTGGAAGTACGACTTCGGGCTGAAATTGCTCACTTCGACGACCAGCGTCTTGCCGTCCCAGCGGCCGCGCGAGTCGCCCCACCACTGGCGCACCTGCGGCGGCAGATGCGGCGTGGTCGTCACCGGGATGACGCGCTGCCAACCCTGCCCCTGGCCGGTGTCGTAGAAGATCGCGACGCGCCCGGGCGACTGCACGATCTGCAGGTAGAAGCCGGTGTTGCCGCCGAAGTCCGGCAGCCCCGCGGCCATGCACCGCTCGCCGAGGCCGCGGTCTTCCGGATTGTCGGCTCGATTGATCGCGCCGCCGCCGGCCCCGCCGCCGCCGGCCGCGCCGACGGTCACGTAGAAGGGCGGCGCTTCGTTCCGCTTCGGCGACGGCGGTCCGTACGTCCCGCCTTCGCACCCCGGCAGCTTGTTCTTGCACAGGTCCGTCGACTGCAGGAGCGCGAGCTGATACTCGCGCATCACGGCTCTCTTCTTCTGCGCCTCCTGCGTGAGCGGCGGAATCCTGCCGTCGGGCGGATCCACGACGAGCGACGTTCGTCGGCCCATGCGCTTGTGCGTCGTGAAGATGGCCGCGTTGTAGGCGCCGCCGACATCCTGCTCGCTGCCGCGGCTCCGCCGGCTCTCGTCGGCTTCGCGGCCAATCGCCTCGGCCCGCTGCTTGTCGAGCTCGGCGCGTTCTTCGTCGGTGAAGAACTCGCGATCCTTGTACTTGGAGGGCCGCTGCAGCGGGATCTCGCCGTCGGCGGTCCAGATGCCCTGCAGGTCCGGCTCGCCCCAGGCGGTGGCGGATGCCGCACCCGCATTCGCGGCGGCGCCTCCGTCTCCGGCGGCACCGGGCCGCAGGCGTGGAAGCGCAACGAGGGCCACGATGACCATGACCACCGCCGCGCCGATCAACGCGAGAAGTCGTCTGCTCATGGGTGCCTCCTGTGATGGCCCGCTCTATTGCGTTCCCGCTTTGCCGACGAACCGCAAGAACTCGCTCCACGGCAGGACGCGGCCGTGGATCGGCGCGATGCGGTCCACCGGCAGCTTGAGCCGCTGGACGTTGTTGTAGAGGCTCATCGCCGCCGCGTTCGGCATCGCCGGAGGCGGCGTGTTCGGGGCCGGCGGGTTGAACAGGTCCGCCTCGACGAGGATCCGCTCCGCCGGCAGGTACGCCATCAGCATTCCGGTCGCGTGCGGATTGCCCTGGACGAGGTGCAGGTCCATGATCCGTTTGCCATCGCTCACCGTGTACTTGTCGTTCTGCACCTGTTCCAGGACGAACGTCTCCTGGAACTCGTCGGGCGGGTAGAGCGAGAGCCGATCCGGCTCGAGCGTCCGCGGCGACAGATCCATCACCGTGTAGTAGTAGTAGGGCACGATGTCGCGATGGGCGATCGGAATCGCGCCTTCGTGCACGTAGGTGCGCAGCCCGCCCGCGTGGTCGAAGTGGTGATGCGTGCTGACCACGTACTTGATCGGCTTGTTCGGGAACAACCGGTGCACTTCGGCGATGACCGCGAGCGACCGCGCTTCGTTGAGCGGCGCCTCGACGACCGTCACGAAGTCGGCGAACTCGACGGCCAGGCTGTTGTGCGAACCGCCGGCCAGCTGGTACACGCCGTTGGCCAACTGCTGCGCCTCGACCCGCACTGGCGGGACCGTCGCGTTCTGCGCCGCCGCGGGGACGGTGATCGCGTCGCCGCACGCATTGGGCTGGACGGTGCTGATGGTGATGCCGAACGAGTTGTGTCCGCCGTCGGGCACGCCGAAGAACCCCTGCGGCCGCAGCTCGTGGTCCCAGTTCGAGTGGTGGTGGAAGTTGGCCGGGAACCACACGCTGCCGTACTGCTTGTAGTTGCCGTAGGTCTTCTCCTCCACCGTGTCGCCCAGCATCGGCGTGGGGACGAACGTCTGCACCCGCACGACGCGGTTGGTCTCGCGCTCGATCGATCCCTGGATGCGGTACTTGCCCATCGTGTAGGCGAGGATGTTCCGCCGCTCGCCGCCCCCTTCGTACCGTTCGAAGCCGACGAGATCGCGCGCCGCGAGCGCGCCCTTCAGGAACCCGTGCGGGTCGAGCCAGATCTCGAGCTGTCGCACTTCAGCCGCGGCGGGCTGCGGATTGACGTCGGCGCCGTTGAGATTCCAGGCCTTGTCGCCGCTCACGAGCGCGACCGTCCGCTGTTCTCCCTGGATGGGAATGCCGCCGCCGCCCCTGGCCGGGTAGTTCCCCTGTGTGCGCGTCTGTTCCTCACGCATCGTCTTCGCGTCGTAGTTGATGGTGCGCGAGAAGTTGGCGAGCTGCACCTTCGGCCAGTCGTCGCCCGGCGAGAACCCCTGTCCGACGATGCCGACGTAGCCGCCGGTGCCGGAATAGGTGATGCATCGCAGCGTGTCGGTACCCATCGCCCGCGCGGCCGCCTGCGCAGTGGCCCTGGCGTCCTGGGCAGCCGCTGCCGCGCCGAGCAGCGGGAACAGGAACAGGAACATGCAGACTGTCTTTCTCATATGTTGCCCTCTCCGTTCTCCGTGACCGTCAGTTGAGGGGCTAACCGTATGTCAATTCCGCCGCCCGGACAACTGGTGGATGTTGGCGGCCACCGGCTGCACCTCCGGTGCGGGGGCGACGGTACGCCGGCCGTCGTCTTCGATGCCGCGCTCGGCGCATCCTCACTGAGCTGGAGTCTCGTGCAGCCTGCCGTGGCGCGCGTCACGCGAGCCTGCAGCTACGACCGCGCCGGGTTCGGCTGGAGCGACGCTGGTCCGATGCCGCGAACCGCCGGCCGGATCGCCGGCGAGCTCCATCAACTGCTTCAGCGGGGAGGGGTGGCGCCGCCGTACGTGCTGGTCGGCCACTCGTTCGGCGGTCTCGTGATGCGGCTGTTCGCCGCGCGCCACCCGGGCGATGTCGCGGGACTGATCCTCATCGAGCCCGCGATTGCGGAGGCATGGGCACGTCCGGGCCGCGAGCAGCAGGCGCTGATCGCGCGCGGCGTCCGCCTGTGCGGGTACGGAGCGTCGGCGGCGCGGCATGGGCTCGCCGCCATCGTGTCGGCGCTCGCCCGCGCGGGGGCGACGGGCGTGGCGCGCCTGCTCGCCAGTGCCGTCAGCCGCGGCGGGCTGCGCCGGGAAGACGAAGGGATCCTGGCGCCCATCTGGAAGCTGCCGCCGGAGGCACGGGCGACGCTCGGTCACATGTGGACACAACCGAAGTTCTTCGAGGCGCTCGGGAGCCAGATTGCGACGATCTGCGAGAGCGCCGAGGAGATCCTGCGCGCCACCCCTGACGGCCCTGGCGACGTTCCGCTGACCGTGATCTCGTCGGCGCACGCGCACGAACCCCGCCTGCGCGCCGATTCGACGCTCGCGCGCCAGTCGAGCCGGGGCCGGCACGTGCTCGCCTCCGACAGCGGTCACTGGGTTCCGCTCGACGCTCCGCAGGCCGTAATCGACGCCATCGTGGCCATGGTTTCAGCGGTTCGGTAATTCCTTTACGCGCCCCGGTGTCTGGCAGTAGGATTGGCCCGCCAACACGACTGCAACTCTCCGATTTTTGTTCCTGATGCGACCGCCTGCAGTTTTCTGACGAGGTGAACGCGCTATGACGATCCAGGAGCAAACGCCACTCGAGCCCGGCAACGTCTCCCGGCGTGCCTTCATCAAGATGGTGATTGCCAGCGGCGCGGCTGTCTCTGCCTCCGCCTACCTGTTCCGCGGGCCGACGCTCCTGGGGCAGGGATCGCTCCCCGGCGCGGTGGAACGGCTGATGACGTTGAACGTCAACGGCCAGATGCGCCGCGTGGACGTGATGAAGCAGGAAACGCTCGCGACCACCCTGCGCTACAAGCTTGGCCTCACCGGCACCAAGCTCGGTTGCGACAGGTCCGAGTGCGGCGCCTGCACCGTCCTCATCGACGACGTGCCGCACTACTCGTGCTCGATCCTGACGCACACCGTGCGCGAGCGGAAGATCCTGACGATCGAGGGCCTCGAACGGCCGGACGGCATGCTGCACCCGGTGCAGCAGGCGGTGCTCGACGAGCAGGGCTTCCAGTGCGCGTTCTGCATGTCGGGGTTCATCATGTCGACGGTGGGATTCCTCAAGACCAACCCGAAGCCGACACGCGAGGAGCTGGCGCATGGCATCTCGGGCAACCTGTGCCGCTGCGGGGACTACGACAAGATCCTGCGCTCGATGATGCGCGCGTCCGCGTACACGCAAGGGACCACGACGTAAATTCAAAATGCAAAATTCAAGATGCAAACCGTACCCAGCGACGCCATGACCGGGTGAACGTCGCGAGGACATCGGGTTTGCATTTTGCCTTTTGCATTTTGCATTGAGGGAGATGGGACATGGCAATTGTTCACGATGTAATGCCCGTCTTCGAGCTGTTTCAGCCGACGACCGTCGAAGACACCCTGGCGCTGCTCGATCAGTACGGGAAGGACGCGTGGGTGCTGGCCGGCGGGCTCGACACCTTCGACTGGTTCAAGGACCGCAACAAGCGGCGGAAGGTGGTCGTCGATCTCAGCGGCGTGCCGGGGCTGCGGGGCGTGAAGAAAGCCGCAGACGGCGGCCTCGAGATTGGCGCGTCCACCACACTCACCGACCTGGCGGGCGATGCGCTCGTCAAGGACGGCTTCAAGCTCCTGTCGCAGGCGGCCGCGCTGGTGGCCTCGCCGCAGATCCGGAACCAGGGGACGCTCGGCGGCAACATCTCGCAGGACACGCGCTGCTGGTACTACCGCTCCGGGTGGACCTGTTACCGCGCCGGCGGCAACATCTGCTACGCCGACACGCCGACCGCGATCAACAGGGAGCACGCCATCTTCGACGCGAACCGCTGCGTGGCGGTGAACCCGTCCGACACGGCGCCCGCGCTCGTCGCGCTCGACGCCCGGATGGTCATCCGCTCGATGGACGGCGAGCGGGTCGTCAACGCCGAGGACTACTTCATCGGACCCTCGACCGACATCACGCGCATGACGGTGCTGCAGCCCGGCGAGCTGCTGACGGCCATTCGTGTCCCCGCCACCTGGGCCAACGCGGAGTTCTACTTCGAGAAGGTCCGCGAGCGGCAGGTGTGGGACTTCCCGCTCGTCAACGTCGCCTCGGCGCTGAAGCTGTCGAACGGCACGATTGAAAGCGCGCGCATCGTCGTCAACGCGGTCGCCGCGCATCCGATGCGCATGAAGGCGGTGGAAGACGCCCTCGCCGGCAAGCCGCGTAGCGAGGAGACGGCGGCGATGGCGGGTGAGCTGGCGGTGCAGGGCGCACGGCCGCTCGCGCACAACGGTTACAAGATCCCGCTCGTGAGGAACCTCGTGAAACGCGCCATCAGGGGAGGGGCACAGGCATGACGAACTTCCTGGTGCAGTGGGGCGTCAACCCCTGGGGCGAGGACACGCTCATCCACGCGCAGTGGGGCCTGGTCTATATCGCGCTCGCGTTCGGCCTCTGCTTCATGGTGGGACACACGCTCTTCGTGCGCTACTGGCCGAAGCCGGCGGGGCCGGTCACCGCGCCGGTCAACGAAGCGGCAGCGGCGAAGGTGCCGGCGCGCGTGAAGCGGCACTCGCTCGCGGCGCGGATGTTCCACTGGATCATGGCGGCGTCGATGCTGACGCTGCTCGGCACGGCGTCGGCACCAGTGCTCGGGCTGCAGTTCAACTGGATCGAGATCCACTGGATTGCCGGCCTCGTGCTCACCGTGTCGATCGTCTACCACATCATCCACGCGAGCTTCTGGCTGGACTTCTGGTCGATCTGGTTGAACCGGGAAGACGTGGCCGAAGCGACGGCGCGCTTCAAGCGGGCGATGGGCCGCAGCGCGCCGGCGCCGCGCAAGGCCGCGAAATACCCGTGGGACAACAAGATGTATCACACGGCCATCGTGCTGACGGCGCTCGCCACGGTGCCGACGGGACTCTTCATGATGAACCGCGTCGAGACGCCGTTGTTCACGCGCAACCCCTATCTGTTCGGCGACACCATGTGGGGCGTGATGTACGTCCTGCACGGGCTCTCGGGCATCGGGCTCGTCGGGCTGACGATCGCGCACATCTACTTCGCGATCCGGCCCGAGAAGCTGTGGATTACCAAGGGGATGGTGTTCGGCGACATCACCCGCCAGGAATTTCTGCAGCACCACGATCCCGAACGCTGGGTGGTGGGGGCCAAGGCGCACGGCGCCGAACAGCAGCACTTGTGACCATGACTCGTGACGAGCTGAAGAACCGCTGCGGCAAGATCGAGGAGTGCTACGAGTTCATGCTCGCGTATGCCGCGCAGGGTCTTCGCGCTGAACCGGGGGGTGGCGGCGGCTCGCAGATCCGGACGCTGCTGACCAAGTGCGACGGGGCGCTCGACGGGCTCGGCGACGTGCTGGCGCAGATCGTGCGGACCGAGCAGCTGCAGCCCGTGGAGAAGTACGACGCGTTCATCGCGGTACTGAACCGCGATGCGAGCGACGCCCGGGCGGCCGTCGGCCTGGTGCTGGCGCAGCCCTCGATCGGCTCACAGCTCGTCGACAACCTGAACGCGTCGATCCACCTGCGCGCGCTCCTCACGGATTTGTTCCTGATCGACGAGATCGTTCGGGCGGAAACCGTTGGCAGCATCCCTCTCGTGGAGTAGACCGATCGTGGAGGCGGACCTCGAGGTGCGTCTCTACTGAACGAGGTGAGTATGGCTGACAAGAAACTGGTCGGACAGAACTACACCACGCCCGATCTGCGGGCGAAGGTGACCGGCCGCTCGAAATACGCGGAGGACTTCCGCGCCGAGGGGATGCTGTTCGCGAAGCTGCTCCTCAGCCCGTTCCCGCACGCGCGCGTCCGCAGCATCGACGCGAGCGCGGCGCTCGCCATGCCGGGCGTGCGGGCGATCGTCACGGCCGACGACGTGCCGGGACCGAAGGATCAGGTCAGCGACGCCGGCGTGCTCATTCGCGCCAACCCGAGGAGCGAGAAGGCGCTGACCAACGAGCCGCTCTACCAGGGCGAGCCCGTGCTCGCCGTCGCGGCCGTCGATGAGCTCACCGCGGCGGAAGCGATCGAACGGATCAAGATCAAGTGGGAGCGACTCCCCCACAGCGTGGACCCGGTCGCGTCGCTGCTGCCGGGCGCGATGAACCCGCGCGTCGAGGGGAACGTCTGGACCCGCCCCACCGCGCCGCCGGGACAGCCCGCTCCGATTCCAGAGATCATGGACCTGAAATGGACCGAGGCTGAAGCGGAGGAGTACAGGGCCGGCCGCCTGCCGATGGGCAAGGACACCGACCCGAGCTGGTCGTACGGCGATCTCGATGCCGGCTTCAAGAAAGCCGACGTCGTGCTCGACGAGACATTCGTCACGCCCAACACCAGCCACCAGTGCCTCGAAAGCCGCACCTCGATGGCCTACTGGCAGAACGGCAAGCTGTTCATCCACCTCTCGACGCAGAGCACCATTCAGACCGTGATGTCGGTCGTGCGCTGGCTGGACATGAAGCCGGAGGACGTCGTCCTCATCAGCGAGTACTGCGGCGGCGGCTATGGCAGCAAGGGCACGGGGTCGGTCACGGACATCATCCCCGCGCTGCTCGCGAAGAAGACCGGCACGCCGGTGCAGATGCGCGTCAGCCGCGAGGAGGAGCACTCCATCGGCGGCGCGCGGCCGGCCATGCACGGCCGCATGAAGATCGGCCTGACCAAGGACGGCCGCATCACCGCGCTCGACATGTTCACCGTCGTCGAAGGCGGGGCCTACGGGCCGGGCAACGACGGCAACACGGCCAGCCGCTTCGCGTCGCTGCTCTACCAGCCCGAGGCGATGCGGTGGCGCGGCGTGACGGCGATCACCAACACGCCGCCGCGCCGGGCGCAGAGCCAGCCGGGCGGGATGCAGGGCATCGTGCTGATGGAACCGCTCGTCGCCAGGGCCGCGCGCAAGGTCGGCGTCGACCAGGTCCAGATCCGCAAGATCAACGCGCCGGCCGGCAAGGCGAAGTTCGGCCCGGCGGACGCGCGCGGCAACCGGACGTACGCGACCAGCTGCTTCGTCAAGGAAGCGCTCGACAAGGGCGCGCAGATGTTCAAGTGGGGCGAGCGCATGGCGCGCAGCGGCGTGCGCGAGGGCTCGAAAGTGCGCGGCAGCGGCGTCGCGATCAGCGCCTACAACGCGGGCTCGATCGGCTTCGACGGCCTGTTCATCCTCAAGCCGGACGGCAAGATGTACGTCCAGACCGGCATCGGCAACCTCGGCACCGAATCGTTCAGCGACTGCCAGCGCGTGGCGGCCGAGATGATGGGCATGCCGTGGGAGAAGGTCGTGCTCACCTGGGGCGACACGTCCCGGAACCTGCCGTGGAGCTGCGTCTCGGGCGGCAGCCAGACGACGCACGCGATGACGCGCGCGGCGCACGCCACCGCGACCGACGGGATCAAGAAGCTGCAGCAGATCGCGGCGATGGATCTCGGCGGCCGGCCCGAGGACTACGTCGTCGCCAACGAGCGGGTGGCGCGGCGGGGTGGCGGCGCCGGCATGACGTTCGCGAAGGCGGCGCAGCGAGCGATCGAGCTCGGCGGCGTGTACGACGGGCACGAGGTGCCCGATGACATCAACGCGTTCACGAAGCGATCGGCCGCCGCGCTGGCCGGGCAGGGGCTGATGGCCGTCGCCAAGGACAAATACCCGCGCGACGGGACCTCGCTGTCATTCGTCGCGGCGTTCGCGGAAGTCGAGATGGACACCGAGACGGGCGTCTACCGCATCCTCGACTATCTCTGCGTCGCCGACGTCGGGACCGTCATCCATCCGAACTCGCTCGGCGGCCAGGTGCTCGGCCGCTCGATCCTCGGCATCGGCCACGCGCTCGGGCAGCGGTGGGTGTACGACCAGCGCTACGGCGTGGCGCTGGCGCGGCGGTTCTACCAGAACAAGCCGCCGACGATTCTCGACGTGCCCGCGCGCATGGACTGGGCAGCGGTCGAACTGGCGGACCCGGAAACGCCGGTCGGGGCGCGCGGCATCGGCGAGCCGCCGGTCGCCGCCGGCTGCTGCGCGGTGCTCAACGCGATTTCCGCCGCGGTCGGTGACGAGGTGTTCGTCCGCGCGCCAGTCACGCTCGACCACATCGTCACCGCGCTGGAGATGGGCCACCCGACGCAGGCCCGGCTGACCGCGAACGTTTGAGAGTGAGGGCCGCCTCAAGGCGGCCCCTACGCTTCCGTGTTGTAGGGGCCGGCTTCAGCCGGCCCGCTCACAAACGATCGTAGAGGCGGGCCGTCAGGCCCGCCTTTTCTTGTCTTATGAAGGGATCATACCGATGCGACTTGTGATTCTGCTGATGACGCTTGCAGTCACGCTCGCCGCGCAGCCGCCGGTGTCTGCCCAGGGGGCCGGTCGTGGCGCGCAGCCGCCCGCACCGAAGAACCTCAAGGTCCTGGCGCCGAACACCGACATGATGTTCACCATGCAGCTGTTCAACGAGGCGCTCGCCGTGCAGTGCACGTACTGCCACGTGCAAGGTGACATGGCGAGCGACGAGAACCCCAAGAAAGACATCGCCCGGAAAATGATCGCGATGGTGCGGCAGATCGACGGCAGCTTCCCGAGCAGCACGGGAGTGTTTCCCGCCGGCTACCACGAAGTCGACTGCACGACGTGCCACCGCGGCAGCGTCAAGCCGGAGACCGAGCCAGCGAAGGAGTTCTTCAACCGCAACGAGTCGCTCGGCGGGCCTGCCCCACAGATAACGCCCGCCGTGAACTTGAAAGTGCTGCCGCCCGGCACGCAGGTCCATGGCGGCGGCGTCATGCACGTGTTCCGCAACTCGCTGCACGTGGACTGCTCGTTCTGCCACGGCGGCGGCCGGCCGTTCGAGGCGGAGGCGAATCCGCGCAAGGACATCGCCCGCAACATGATTCTGCTGGTCCGGCAGATCAACACGAATTTCCCGGGCACGGGTGTGTTCCCGAACGGAACGCAAGCCGTCACCTGCTGGACGTGCCATCGCGGGGACCCGCATCCGTCGAGCATCAACAACAAGGATTACGGCGCCCCGAAGGGGGAACCGGCGAGGCCGTAGTCAGGAGGCCGATCATGATCGACCGCCGCGACTGGCTTCGTCAGACCGCGACGCTGGTTACCGGAGCCGCGGCCTGGGGCCTCGAGCGCGCCGAGGCGCAGCAACGCGGCGACGGAACGGCGTACCGTCCAGGGCCATGGCGCGCTTGGAGTAGTTGACGTGGTTCGCCCAGGTCGAGGTCATGAAGCACTTCGGGTTCGATCGCTTTGCCGTCGTCGGCCACGATCGCGGCGGGCGCGTGACGCACCGGATGACGCTCGATCACGCGAACGTCGTGACCAGGGCGGCGATCCTGGATATCATCCCCACCCACTACTTCTACAGCCACGTCACCCGGGAGAGGCGGCCGCGTACTATCACTGGTTCTTCCTCATCCGTCCCGAGCCGTTCCCGGAAACGCTCATCAACAACAGCGTCGAGACGTATGTCGGCGCCGGCAACGGTGAGCCGCAGGCGGAGTTCCTGCGCGCGTTCAAGAACCGGGCGACCGTGCACGCGATGTGCGAGGACTATCGCGCCGGCGCCACGATCGATTTCCAGCACGACGAGGCGGACCTGAACCGCAAGATCGCGTGTCCGCTGCTCGTGTGGTGGGGCGAGAAGGGGAACGTCGGCAGCTTGTTCGACCCGCTGGCCGTCTGGCGCGAGCGCGCGTCGGACGTCCGAGGCCGATCGATGCCGTCGGGCCATAACATCCAGCTCGAGGCGTCGGAACAGCTCCTGGCGGAGTTGCACAACTTTCTCCGCGCGTAGCGACTGAACGGCGTCCAACCACGAAGGACGCGAAGGGCGCGAAGATTCTTACTTCGTGCTCTTCGAACCCTTCGTGGGTATCCCACCGGCCGTCGTCAGCCTGCTACGGTATCGGCGTCGTAAACGCGCAAGGGGGCGCGGCTTCTTCGCGCCGCCGCGGCTGACCGTGCTTCACCAGATAGCTGATGTACAGATCTGCATGTGCTGGCTGATGCCATCCTCGGCCACGCCAGACACGAGAATCTGATTGACGACGAACCCGAAGGGCGGCGTGGCCCACGCCTGAACGGCCAGCAGGAGGCTGGCCACCGCCGCCCCATATCCACTTCGACATGCCTGTGTGTCCCGAATGCATCCACTCACCTAAGTGCCTCATGACGCCCTCTCCTTCTCCTTCACGGGATCCGACCCGGGCCGTCACGCTACTGGAGCCACTGCCGCCAGGTCCTTCGAGAACCCTCAAGGACTGGTGAAATCGCCGTGAATTTGCCGCGCCGGCGGTCCTATAATTCGGCGCCTCAGCCCCTGCAGCAGTCCATGCTCGAAGAACTCGCTCGTGACACTGAGCGGTGCGCCGGAGAAGCGTTGTGACGACCCGAGACACGGCCGGGGAGCCGCGCCGCAGCCACTATCGGTTCGGCGACTGCGTCCTGGATTTGGAGCGCGGTTCTCTCCGCCGGAACGGTGAGGAAGTCCCCCTCAGGCCGAAGGCATTCGACGTTCTCAAATATCTGGTCCTGCACCACGGGAGGCTCGTTTCGAAGAACGAGCTCGTCGCCGCCGTCTGGGCCGACCCGCGGTGACCGACAATTCCCTGTCGCAGTGCCTGTTCGAGATACGCCGCGCGCTCGACGATGACGCGCAGACGATGATCAGGACGGTCGCGCGGCGCGGCTACCTGTTCGACGACGCGGTGTCTTCGGTCTTCGGAGATGCCCTCCGCGGCGCGCACGAGGTCGGGCCAGGGCCCCGTCCGGTCGGCGCTCCGCGGCTCGTCTCACGCCGCCGCTACCGGTGGACGATTCCGGTCGCGGCGGCCCTTGCCGCGACCGTCGTGGCGATCGGCTACGGAGCGTGGGGGTCGGCGCCGAGGCCGCCGTCGCTGACGTTCACACAGTTGACCGACTTCAACGATTCGGCGATGGCGCCTGCGTTGTCGCCGGATGGCCGCATGCTCGCGTTCATCCGCAGCGACATCAGCTTCCTCAGCCCCGATCAGATCTGGATCAAGCTGCTGCCCCCTTGGCGAGCCCGTGCAGCTGACCAACGTCCGGGGCAACAAGTACGGCCCGGCGTTTTCGGGCGACGGGTCGCGCGTCGCGTTCACGGTCGCGTCGCCACATCCCGACTGGGAGACGTTCACCGTGTCGTCGGTCGGTGGAGACACACCGCAGTTGCTGCTGCGCAATGCGGCGGGCCTGACATGGATCGACGGCGACCATATCCTGTTCTCGGAAATCAGGCGCGGCATGCACATGGGCATCGTGACCAGCCGTGCGAAAGTTTCCGATCGCCGCGAGCTCTACTTCCCGCGGCACGAGCGCTCGATGGCCCACTACTCGTACCTGTCGCCCGACCGGCGATCGGTGCTGATCGTGGAGATGCAGGACATCAGCGTGTGGACGCCGTGCCGGCTCGTATCCTTCGACGGCGGCTCACCGTTCCGACAGGTCGGCCCGCTGGGCGGGTGTACGGCGGCAGGCTGGTCGCCCGACGGCCGGTGGATGTATTTCTCCGCCGAAATCGACGGCCACCGGCACCTGTGGCGCCAGCGGTTTCCGGATGGGCAGCCCGAGCAGATCTCGTTCGGCGCCAGCGAGGAGGAGGGGCTCGCGGTGTTCCCGGACGGCGCGCTCGTGACGGCCGTCGGACTTTCAGAGAGCGCCGTCTGGATCAAGGACGGCAAGGGAGAACGCCCGATCACCTCGACGGGGACGACCTCGCCGGGCGTCAGTCAGGGGATGTCGTCGCGGCCCGTGTTTTCGGCGGATGGCCGCTTCCTGTACTACCTGCTCCGGCGCAATTCATCCGGACCCACGACCGAGCTCTGGCGCTATCACCTCGATTCGACCGAGCGCGAGGCCGTCGTCACCGGCTTCCCGATAACTGATTACGACATCGCGAAGGACGGCGAGGAGGTCGTGTTCGCGGCGGAGGCCACCGGAAGTCAATCGGAAGTCTGGCTGGCACGTCTCGATCGCACGACGCCTCCCCGACGAATCGCCGCCCTGGGCGACGCGTCGCCGTTCTTTGGACCGGGCGGTGAGATTCTCTTTCGCCTGTCCGAAGGAGGAGCCAACTACGTCGCGCGCATGGACAGGAACGGCTCCCATCGCACCAGGGTTGCGCCGTATCCGATCAGCACGCTGCTCGGGATTTCCGGGGACAGAAAGTGGCTGATCGTCTTGCTCCGAAGCAGGGGTGCAGGACGGGCCCATGGCGACCTTTGCGGTGCCAGTCGCCGGCGGGCCGCCAAAGTCGATTTGTGCGGGCTTCTGCATCCCGAGGTTTTCGCCGGATGGTAGACGCATGTATCTCCCCATCAGGTCACCAGAGACGATGCGTTTGGGGAGGACGGCGATGATTCCGCTCCGGGACGGCCAGTCGCTTCCGGACT
>Ga0134127_10000206_pt1 | contig 69457 bp, 63 predicted proteins | sample KB31753_FD_96459 | JGI IMG/M metagenome (GOLD analysis project Ga0134127, IMG submission 96459) | Terrestrial soil microbial communities with excess Nitrogen fertilizer from Kellogg Biological Station, Michigan, USA - KB3-175-3 | ecosystem: Environmental > Terrestrial > Soil > Unclassified ... | reverse complement strand
GTTGCGCGGGCAGGTGGGGGATTATTTGCTGGTCATTCACGATGTGGCGTCAGCGGACGACGAGAAGCGCGAGGGGCTTGTCCGCGAGCGCAAGCTTCAGCCGTCGCTGGTGCGCAATTACCGGGCTGCCCTGAAGGATTGGGAGAAGGAGAAAAGCCCGATCTTCGCGCCGTGGTTCGCGTTCGCGGCGCTGCCGAAGACGAATTTCGCGCAGAAGGCGAAGGAGGTCATTGCCGCTCTTTCTGTAGCTGCGACCGTGAGGTCGCAGGAGGAAGTCTCCACCGGCAGCCAAACCGATGCCGGCGCCCAATTGACAGGGGCCGCTTCCCGCGACCTCACGGTCGCAGCTACGGGCATTGCGAACGTCCACCCGCCAGTCGCCAAACTGTTCAATCCCGAGGCACCGCCGGAGTCGCTCGGGGAGGTGGCGGAGGCTTACAACAAGCTCTTCGCCGAAGTCGACCGCGAGTGGAAATCGGCCAGGACCAACTCGCCCGGCGCGAAGGCGCTTGCCGACCCCGCGCGCGAAGCGCTTCGCCGGGTGCTTTACGCCGAGGGTTCGCCCATCGTTTCCCTCGGCAGTGACGAATTGCGGCGGTTCACGGACACACCGACGCAGCAGAAGTTCCGCGCCCTCAAGCGCAAGGTGGACGAACTGGATGCCACGCATGCCGGCGCGCCGCCGCGGGCCATGGCCTTGGAGGACAACTCGCGGCCGACCGAGCCGCACATTTTCAAACGCGGCAATCCCAACATGTCCGGGGATGCGGTGCCGCGGCAGTTCGTCCAAATCGCCTCCCGCCCGAACCGTTCCGCGTTCACCAACGGCAGCGGCCGGCTCGAAATGGCCCGCGCCATCGCCAGTCCCGACAACCCGCTCACCGCGCGGGTCTGGGTGAACCGCGTCTGGCAGCATCACTTCGATTCGCCAATCGTGGGCACGCCTTCCGATTTTGGCGTGCGGAGCGAACCGCCGACGCACCCGGAGTTGCTCGACTGGCTGGCGAGCGAGCTGGTTGAGCCTTCGGCTCGCGTTGAATCGTTAAATCGTTCAATCGTTAAATCGGAGCCAAGCGGAAGGGGCGCCCCATCTAACGATTCAACGATTCAACGATTCAACGATTCAACGAATTCCCGCTCCTGGTCTACCAAACATCTCCACCGCCTCATTCTACTGTCCGCCGCGTGGCAACAGGCCAGCGACGACAACCCGAAGGCCGCCAAGGCCGACCCAGCCAACCAGCTTTTCTGGCGCCAGAACCGCCAGCGCCTGGACCTCGAAGCCATGCGCGACACGTTGCTCGCTGTGTCCGGACAACTCGACCTGACGGCTGGCGGTCGCGCGGTCGATATCCTCGAGCCGGCCTCGACGCGCCGCACGGTCTACGGTTTCGTCGAGCGCCAAAACCTGCCAGGCTTGTTTCGGACGTTCGACTTCGCCAGCCCCGACACCACGAGCCCGCAGCGGTTCCATACGACCGTCCCGCAGCAAGCGCTCTTCCTCATGAACAGCCCGTTCGCGACGCGCCAGGCGCGGCGCATCCTGGAGCGGCCGGAAATCAAATCCGCCAGGAGCGACGAGGAACGGATTCAACGCCTTTACGGCGCCGCCTTCCAACGCCGCGCCGACACTGAGGAAGTGAAGCTGGCCAGGAAATTCATCGCTGCGCAGGAAGCCGTCTCCGCGCCTGAGGAGCCGCCGCCTTCGAGCACCTGGAGCTACGGCTACGGGAAATTCGATGAGACCATCCGGGGAGTGACGGGCTTCACCGCGTTGCCGCATTGGACCGGTTACGCCTGGCAGGGCGGAACCAATCTCCCCGACCCGCAGCTCGGCTGGGTAATCCTCAATGCCGATGGCGGCCACGTTGGAAACGATGAGAACCACGCGGCCATCCGCCGCTGGCGCGCGCCTCGCGACGGCGTTGTGAGCGTGTCCGGCGAGCTGAATCATCCCAGCGACCAGGGCGACGGCGTGCGCTCACGCGTCGTCTCCAGCCGGCTCGGCCCATTGGGCGAATGGACCGCACTGCACCAGAAGGTGTCGACGCCGATTGGGCGTATTGAGGTGAAGCGCGGCGACACGCTGGATTTCGTCACGGATTGCCGCGCCAGCGTTTCGTTCGACACGTTCCATTGGGCGCCGGTGATCAAGATGGTTTCGGAAGCACCCAAAGTTGGTAGGGCCGACCTGCCGGTCGGCCTGGACACGCGGCAGCGCGTCCCTACCGGGATCAAGGCTCCGACGCGCGAGTCAGGAAAGAATGCGGCGGCGGCTCCTGAAGTCACGACCGAGTGGAGCGCCAAGGTCAACTTCGCCGGGCCGGCCAAGTCCGTCGAGAAACCTGCCGACAAACCCGGCCTGAGCCCGTGGGAAAAGTTCGCGCAGGTCCTGCTGCTTTCGAACGAACTGATGTTCGTGGATTAGGTAGACCCGAGTGAGGGGTCTTAACCACGGATCAACACACCCAGCGGAGCCGCAACCACTTTGGAGTGCGCCGGCAGAGCGCCAGCGGCGACGGCGCCTTGGCTTCGCCGTGGGAGAATCGAAGACGCTCGGGAGGGCTCGGGCTCGTGCAGCAGGAAGCCAAAGCGGTGTCGCGCTACGCTTGCCACCGCAGTCCAAATCTTTGTCGCCCGTGCGCGAAGTTGCTTGATTGCGGTACGGGTGAACACGGATGTATGGAGGCGAGTGTCGAGCCCGATCCGATGGACGCCGATCCAAGCCGGTGCGCTCGGGTGAGCAAGTTTTGGTCTTATCTGCGTTCATTTGGGTTCATCTGCGGTTCACAATCCGTGTCCATCCGTGGTTAGAAACGCTTCCCTTTCGACCGTTAACCACAGCCACGGACCTCCGATAACAATGGACGATGCGACGATCTATCACTCCGAGCCAGCATGGCAGCTGCGGAACGAGGCAGAAGCCCGCTTCCATCCACTCACACTTATCCACTTGTTGGGCGTCGTTCGCACCATGCGATTTCTCCTCCTCACACTTCCAGTGGTAGCAGTTCTCGCCACTGGCTGTCGTCGTGATGGTGTAGCGCAAGAGGCGTGCAGCGCGAAGATGAAGAATATTGATGGGGCGATTGTCACGTGGGCGATGGATCACCACAAAAGTGTCAACGACGTGGTCAATTGGGAGGACCTTGTGGGGTCTGACAAGTACCTGCGCGAGCTGCCGAGCTGTCCGCACGGAGGTGTGTACAGCATCACGACCGTTGGCGCCGGACCTACTTGCTCAATTCCGAAGGACACAGCTTACTTTCGAGGACAATGAGCATGCCGCCCAACCATCGACTGCACTTAACGGCGGCATCGCGCTCTGGTTGCAATCGGCGCGCCCGCTGGCCGCCGTCGTTGAGCTTGGGGCGGTAGGCGGCATTACGCGCATGGACACCTTCTACAAAGCCTTCGGTATCATTACGGCGTTTTGCGCAGGCATCATTATCCTTGCCGTGTTTTTCACCGCGCTGAGCTACCTCAAGCGGATTGTTCAAGGCCCGGGAGTGAACACCGTCAGCGGCTTTATTCGCGAGGGCAAGCGGGTCTGCGTTCATCTCACTGGCGGCCGCGCATTGCAGCGCGTGCGCTTCATCGGCTTTTCAGAGCCGGGTTCCGTCAAGGGCGGCGCGATACCTTATCATCTTTCGAGCATGGTGGTGTTTGAAACCGAGCAGGAAGCACGCATTCTGGTGCGCGCGGATTCTATTCGGATGATCGAGGAAGTGGCCGATGCCGCCTAATGTGTTGCCGCGAACGGCGTCGGGCCGCCGCGGTTGCCATAGGCGCGTCTTGTGACCGCCCTTGCTGGGCTTTTCTCGCTAGGCGTCCGCGCATGAAATTCATTTTGGTCATCTACTTCATTTTGGTCATCTACCTCCTTTCGGAACGGCGATGAGTGCGATGATTACCGATACCCCTTCGGTCAAGTGGGGCCTCAAGGAGGTATTGGTTCTGATTGCGATCCCGTTCACGGGATTGCAAAGCACGTGCCCGGGCATGGGTTACACACCCCATTGTGAGTAGGGTGCGCGCTGTCAGGCTTTGCCCGCGCGTTCGTTGTTACTGTGGCATCGGGGCGCGAGGCTGGAGTTGAACCACGGATTGCAATTAGGCAGCAACCACCACGGTTCTCCCGAATGGGTGGTTCATTGGCAACGGTTGCGCGACGCACGCGGTGGTTGCGCGGCGCACGCGGAAATGCCCGGAAGTGGAAGTTCATATTCGTTGATTTCGTGGCGGATGAACCTGCCGAAACCAGAGGCTGTGGCGAAATGATGCAACCAACAACTGAACAGCCGGGTGGAGCGCGCTCGACGATCTGCCGCGAGGCATTTCCGGCGCATCCGCATTTCCCACAACTCACGACCGCATGCGATGCCGGGTTGATGCTCGAGGTTTTCCGAAATCATCTGAAGCCGATTTCGGGCAAGGCTTGCCACATACAGGAGTGCATCCCCCTGCGCTTCCGCTGGCGCAAGAACGGCTCTCGCTGCGTGCTCCAATACACGCTTCGATTGGTTGAAAAGGCCAGTGGCAGGCGTCTCGAGACCTGGGTGACGAGTGTGTTCCATGCCGAGCCCGGCCGCACGAAAGCGTTCTGGGCCGAGTTGAATGCGACAGAGCCTCGCATTCCCGAGGAGTGGCTGACGTTTGAGCCGCTCGCCTTCGTCCCCGACCTCCAGATGCTGGTGCAAGTGTTTCCCTGGGATCGGCAGTTGACCACGCTTCCCCTCGTGCTGGGCGGGCCATGGCCTGAGTTGCAGCGGCAGATGCTCGACTGCTTCGGCCTGGGCCAGTGGCAGGCCGAGCAACAAGCCGTGGAGACCATCCGCTATCGCACCGAGTTGGGCGCGGTTTTGCGCTATACGCTGCGCGCCAGAGACGCGGTCACATCGCAAACGCAAGCGAAGCGATTCTACGCAAAAGTGTACGCCAACCACCACGGAGAACGAACCTGCCAGTTGCTCCAACAACTCCAGAACAACGCCCGAAACGCAAGAGACGGTTTCCTGGTGGCGAATCCGCTCGGTTACGATCACGCGCGCCACTGTCTGGTGTTGGAGGAAGCTCCGGGCCGTTCGCTGCAAGAGGTTTTTCTCAGAGGAGAAGACCTCGCGCCTGCGGCCCGTTGTGTGGCGCGGGCCGTGGCGGCTTTCACCGAGAGCAACGTTCAGCCCACGCGCCGCCACTCGCCGGACGAACAGATGGACTGCCTTGAACGCGCGGCGGCGCTGCTGCGGTGGGCTTGTCCGGCACTTTGCGGGGTCATCGATGAAATTGTGCGCTTGGTGGGCGCCGGCCTGGTGGACGTGGCGTGTGTGCCGATTCATTGGGACCTGAAGCTCGATCACATTTTCCTGGACAATGGCCGCGTGGTCTTCGTGGATCTCGATACTGTTTCCCTCGGCGATCCCGTCCGCGACCCCGCGCATCTGCTGGCGCATATCACGTGCCGAATTGGAATCCCGGCAATGCCCATCGAATCGGCTCGCGCCGCAGCCCGGGCGTTCGTGGAAGAATACTTCGCCCACGTGCCGGCGGCGTGGCGAAAGCGGCTGGGCGTTCAGTACGCCGCCGCTGTGATGGAGTCCGCCTGCGGCATTTTCAAACGGCAGGAACCGCTATGGTTCGAACAGGTCGTCGCCGCCATTGAGGAGGCTCAACGCGGTCTGTCAGAAAACTTTTGGTGACGGAGCGCCCCGGGCGGCGCAGCGACAAAGTCTCAGAAGCGCGACTGTGTACGCAGCATCAGTCGCAACGCGGCTGATCTCCGACACGGTCGCCCCCGGCCACATCAGGAGGTGCGCCCCTGACGGGGCTGGAAACGGCCCATAGTGAAGGATTGCTGCAACGGTTGGTTCGTGTTACCTGAAAAGTGATGCTGACAACCAGGCCGCATGCTCATTCGCATCCAACGGCGGCGGGCGGTCGCGGTTGCCATCGGCGCGCCCTGTGGCCACCGTCGCTGGGATTGGTCATTCGGCGGCATCGCGAGTCATGAGTAATCGCGCACAACTGCTCTTGATTCTCGCCTGCTGCGTTGGCGTTTTAGCTTTCGTTGGCAGTCAAGTCTTCCGTGCTTCGGCCACGCGAGTCTACGCGCCGGATACAGTTTTTACGGAGCGCGCACGTTTGACGGAGTTTGCCAAGAGCGGTGTCCGTGTGGTCGTGTTCATGGACTCCGATCCCAAAGGGCAGCATTTACTGCGGGCGACGTTCACTCCGACCGACCAAGGCTTCCACGTTTACAGCAAAGACCTCGACACGAAAGCGGCCGGCGGTGTTGGCATGGCGACGCGATTGGAACTACTGCCGCATCCTTCAATCAAAGCGGCTGGGCCGCTTTTCGCCGATGTTGCCACCGAGGGCCACCACGGATTAGACATCTATCCCGACGGACCGGTGAGTTTACGGCTGCCGGTTCAGTTTGTCGGGGCGGACCCGAACGTGGCGGCTCAGGTCGCCGTGACCTACATGGCATGCAAAACGGACGGAGTCTGTCTCCAGCCCGTCGAGCGGCAGATTTTGGACGTTCAGATTGCCTCACGATGAAGCTGCAAGTGACGTCTCAATCGCGACGACGGGTTGGGCCCCATCGCCGCAGATTTCGCAAATGACTTTTCTCGACCGTTCTAGTTACTTCCCTCCATGCAATCCGTCCTTGATTACCTGAAGAAAGGCCAACCCCGCTTCATCACCGAGCTCTGCGATTACCTACGCTTCCCCAGCGTGTCCGCCCAGCCCGCTCACAAGAAGGACATGGCGGCGTGCGCGGAGTGGCTGGTGAATCACTGCCGGGCCATTGGACTGGAGACGGAGCTCCGCCCGACGCCGGGCAACCCTGTCGTCCTGGCCCGAACCCCGCGCCGCAATGGCACGACGAAGCCGCGCTTCCTCGTGTACGGGCATTACGACGTGCAGCCGCCCGAGCCGTTCGAGTTGTGGAAGTCGCCGCCGTTTGAGCCGCGCATCGAAGGGCGTTCGCTTTTCGCGCGCGGCTCGGTGGACAACAAGGGCCAGCACCTCGCGCATTTGAATGCAGTCGAGGCTTACCTCAAAACCGGCACGGAGCTACCGTGCGACCTCACGTTCCTTGTCGAAGGCGAGGAGGAGGTGGGAAGCGAGAGCCTGGGCGGCTTCCTCAAGCAAAACGCAAAGGAACTGGCTTGCGATGCGGTCGTGATATCCGACAACGGCATCCCGAGCCTCGAGTTGCCGGCGTTGACTTACGCGCTGCGCGGCATCCTCGCCGTGGAAGTGACCCTCCGCGGGCCGTCGCGCGATTTGCACTCTGGAATTTTCGGCGGGTCGGCCGACAATCCCGCGCTGGCGCTTTGCCAGTTGCTCGCCAAATTGCGCGACGCGCGCGGGCGGATTGCCATTCCCGGTTTCTACGACGACGTGCAGCCGCTCTCGGCTTACGAGCGCAAGCAACTCGCGCGATTGCCGCATAACGACCGCGACTTCGCAAAGTTCCTCGGCGTGCCGAAATTATTCGGCGAGGCAGGCTACACGGCAAACGAAAGGCGCATGGCCCGTCCCACAATAGAGATCAACGGCTTGACCAGCGGTTACCAGGGCGAAGGGAGCAAGACGATCATCCCGTCCTGGGCGCGGGCGAAGCTGACGTTCCGGCTCGTGCCGAACCAAGCGCCGAAAAAGATTCTTCTGCTCGTCACAAAGCAGCTCAAGAAACTCTGCCCGCCGACGGTGCGGATGGAAATTCAGCCCGGACACGGGGGCGAACCTTACCTCATGTCGCCGACGGGCCCTTACGCTCAGGCCTCGATGCGCGCGCTCAAGACGGCGTTCGGACGTGAGCCGGCGCTGATGCGCGAGGGCGGTTCAATCCCGATTGTGAACGACTTCAAGAAACACCTGGGAGTGGACACGTTGCTGCTGGGGCTGTCCTTGCCGGACGACAATCCGCATTCGCCGAACGAAAAGTTCAGCCTCGATTGCTACGAAAAAGGCATGCGTCTGAGCGCGTGTTTGTGGCAGGAATTGGCGAAGGCGTGATCAGGCTGAACGCCAAAGGTGTTCTCCGGAATAGAGGTGAGCCGTTCACGTCGGGAGCGGGGCGCCGACGTTGATGCCGTGTTTCAGGCAATACGCGGCGTTGTGGACGTATTTCTCGGCCCAGAATTTCAGTAGCCCGCGCTCCCGCTCGCTCAAGGCGCGGACGACCTTGGCGGGGGCGCCCAGGACCATGGAGCCGTCGGGAATCTGGGTGCCCGGCGTCACGAGCGCCTTGGCCCCGATGAGGCATTGCCGGCCCACCACCGCGCCGTCGAGAATGCACGCGCCCATGCCGACCAGCGTTTCGTCGCCCACGGTGCAGGCGTGGACAATGGCGCTGTGGCCGACGGTGACCCAGTTTCCAATGAGGCACGGAAATTCGTCCGCGAGATGAATCACGGCGAGATCCTGGATGTTCGTGTAGGAACCGATCTCGATCCGGTGGATGTCGCCGCGAAGGAGCGCGCCATACCAAACGCTGGAGTGATCGCCGAGTGTCACGTCGCCGAGCACGACAGCCGTCCTGGCGATGTAAACCTCCTTGCCCAGCACCGGCGCCTTGCGAAGGTGCCGGTCGAGCTGATCCTGGAGTTGGGCCTTGAGGTCGATCATTTTGCTCTGCGTTCGCGCTCAATGATCTCCTTCATCGCGGCAACATCAAGCTTGTCCTTTTCACGCCATGAACCTTGCTTGAGTTGTACGAGGTGCTCGGGGGCAAGGTGCAGGAAGGAGCAAGTCGCCAGTTCACAGCGACGAAGAGCAAAACGAAAGTCGTCGAGAATACGACCTTGGATCAGGGTGAAGATGTCCAGGTCGAATTCCTCCATGATACGAATCGAACCTTCCTGGCGCTGAAAATCCTCGGGCTTCAACTCGCGCGCGAATCCTTCGCCAAATCGGCCGAGCACTTCCAGCAGCGCGACGAGATTCTGCCGCGAGTCCGAAACGAGGATGTCGAGGTCTTCGGTCAGCCGGACGTAACCGTTGGCGATCACGGCCACGCCCTCCACGACGGCGTAGTCAACGCCCGAGGCGGTCAGGTCGGCCAACAGCCTTTCGAACGGGGAAATAATCTCCTTCGCGGATGAGTTCACGGCCTTGGGTGATTTTGCGGGCGAAAAGCTGGAGATGGTAGAGCCGCGTGAGCAGGTGCTTTTTGTCGCGCGGGCGGCCGACAATCTTGCGGATTGGCTGCTGCATCGGCTCCACTTCAAAGCTCATGGTCTGAAGTTACGCGGGCTGGAACCCGTGGTCAATCGCCGGCGCATCGGATGCGGGCGCATTCGGGCTTATCCAATGTGTGAACAGTGGCGAGCAGGATGAACTGTGCGGCACGGCAACGGCCGATCCTTCAACTCGCCGACGTCGCCGACGTCGCGGTGCGCCTGAGAGCGCCGCTCTTCTTCAGTAGCCTGGCCAGGAGGTAGGCCAGGGTCGCGACGGCCAGCAGACTCCAGGCCGCCACGGTGACCCCCTTGTCCGAATAATAGCGATCGTTCATCCAGGCATTCTTGAGCGTGACCAATGGGATGGCCGCCATCCAGAGGTACGCCGAACCGTATTCGGCCGTAATCAGCCGCCGCCAGTTGAAATGCATTCCTTTCAGGGTCTCCCTGAAACCTGAGAGCCGCGGGAGCAGGCGATTGACCCGCGCGCAATAGGCGTCGAATTCCTGGCCGAACTTGTTGCGCAGCCAGTTTTCCTCCGCCGCGATGATGGCCCAGTATGCGAAGACAAAGAACGGCAACGCCACTGCCAGGAAAAGCCTCGAATTCGAAGCCAGGCCGACGCCCATCACGATGATGAAATTTCCGAGGTACAGCGGATTGCGGCTGTGCGCGAACATCCCGCCTTGCACCAGTTTGTCGGCGTACACCTGGCGATGCCGTCCCCCACGAATGATGTACTCCAGTCCGACGGTCACCGCGCGGAGGAGTTGCCCCGACACCGCCACCAGGAAGCCCGCCAGCGCGGCCAGGCGGTAGTCGGCCAGGAGCGGGTCGCTCTTGAAAATGAGCAGCGCGTAAACGAGCGGAAAGAGCCCGTTCCGGTAGCGAAACAGGAAGTTGCCGATTTTGATCATTTCAGCGCGATCATTCCGCAGAAGTTATACCACTGGAAAAACACGTCACAGTAACGGAAGCCGGTGCGCAGGAGCATTTCCCGGTTTTCCAGGAGCTTGTAGGGAACCAGGACGTTTTCGAGCGCTTCGCGTTTCTTTGCTATTTCCAGTTCGGAGTAGCCGTGGCGTTTCTTCAGGTCGTAGTAATACTTGATGAAAAGGCGGTTGAAGACCGAGTCTTCAGCGAGCACTTTCTCGACGAGGATCAAACAGCCGTTTTCGTTCAATCCCTGGTGGATCGATTTCATCAGCGTGTCGCGGTAGAGCGGGCGTACGAACTGGAGCGTCAGGACCATGAGCACCATCGAGGCGTTCTGGACGCAGACGCCGTGGTTGAGGTCAGCGCAGATCAGTTCATGCTCCTGGCGAAAGTTGTGTTGCGCCAGCTTTTGCCGGCAGCGCTGGAGCATTTCCTCCGAGTAATCCACGCCGATGAACTTGACCCGCTTGCCGAGCGCGGCGTCGAGATTCAGCAGCGTGGTGCCCGTCGAGCAGCCCAGGTCGTAGATGTTCGTCCCCTCGGCCGCAAAGTCCACGGCCATCTCCGCAATCATCCTCTGGATCTCCTGATAAAACGGGACGGAGCGATCCAGCATGTCATCGAACACGGACGCCACCTTCTCGCCAAAGCTGAAGTCAGCGACCGTTTCGGCGTCGCGAAACACCTCGTCCTTCGTGGAGCAAGGCTTCGCACCCGGTGCCAAAGTTTTTTCCATTACTTTGATCATGACCCATACCTTAGACTTCCTTTTGCCAAGTTCGACAAAAATGTGATGACAGATTCGTCATTGCTCATTGCTGAGTTCCCGGCGGTCCAAGTTCGCAGATTCGAATGGTCAGTTTGGGTCCCTTGGCTCCGAATCTGGAGCCGGACGCAACGCGTCCGCAGCGCGCCGCCGGCAGTTGGAGATCAAAGCCACAACAGTGATCCTGCCCGACTGCACAGGCTGCGGGCCGTCCACGCTCCGTACGGCGTAGTCCGCTCCCTCCCCGGCCCGAAGGCTTGACCGGGCACGACCAACCTTGATCACGGACAGTGCGTGGCCCCCTGACCCAGGCAAATTCCCGTTGACCCCGCTCGCGGTTTGCCTAAGCTGCCGGTCCGTTTATCCACACAACCAACAGAAACAGGAAAGGATAGTTTATGGCTGACACGTATGTTCCTCTGATTAGTTCCGGCACGGCAGGCCCGCTGGGCGTGCTGCACCTGCCCCGGCTCTGGCAAAAGGTTTCACTCGAAGCGTGCGGCAAGCTGGCCGCCGGTTACCCTGGCATCGGCAAGGGCTACGACATGATGACCTGCAACGCTCTCGGCTTGAACCCCGACGCCGTGAAGCAATTCATCTCTCAGAACAAGCCGACCTACCCGCAGTTCGAAGCCTGGGTCAAGAAGCAGCCCGGTGTGAGGCTGGACAAGGCCACGCTCTACAAGCACAACAGCGCCATCCGCGGTTACATCCATGACGACGGCACCCGGAAATCGATCCTCGGGGCCAGCGGCATCACGGATGAATGCTCGGTCCATCCCGGCGCGGTGGACTTGAACAACCTGGACGACTGGTACGAATTCCACCAAGCGGTGCTGAAGTAGCCACCGGTTCCTGCTCAATTTTTGCCCTGGCGCTGAGCGATAATGACGCCAGGGCATCCTCTTCCTTCGTTCCGACGCGCTGGTTCGTTCGTGCCGCGTGCGTCACGCCCCCGCCGGAGGGTAGTGTCCTAATTTGGCGAGGAACTCGGCTTTGGGGCCCGCTTCGCGTGCTCTGAAATGCCGTGGAAGGCACGGCTAAGGGCGATGAACAAACCGACTATGATAACGGCCCAAAGGATAAACTTAGCGATAGTGGACATGCGGTTTGGCCTATTCAGAGTAACCCGATTTCATGTCTTTAACGATCTGGACGCGCATCCCAGCATTCTTCAAGACCAAATTAGGACACTACCCGCCGGAGTTGTTGCTTGTTAGGCCGGTCGAATTCTGATACCCATAGTAGCCTAACATCGAAACCCCAATATGAAGCCGATCATGCTTGTTTTCGCTGCCTTGGTCGTGGGCACGGGTTATTCGAGTGCACAAGTGGTCAGCGGTCCGATCACCAATACTGCCAACGGACACCATTACTACCTGCTTTCCGGGACCAACTGGAATGCCGCGGAGGCGCAGGCTGTTTCGCTGGGTGGGCACCTGGCGACGATTCGCAGCGCGGACGAAAACGCCTGGGTCTACTCCACATTCCAGCCCTATTTCGGCACAGAAGATTTCTTCATCGGTCTTACGGACCGTGGTCACGAGGGCAGCTTCACATGGGTGAGCGGGGAGACGAACCGTTACAGGAACTGGGCGGCCGGTGAGCCGAACAACGCAGGCGGTAATGAAGACCGCGTCGCAATGAAAGCCGAAAACGGGAGATGGAATGACGTTCCCGGCACGGCCAATGGACACCATGGCATCGTGGAAATCCTGCGCCCCCAGACCAACGACCTTCCGAGAGTGACGATCCGCCGCGTGGCCGGGGGCGGTGCTGTGGAGATCAGCTGGGTTTCCAGGACCAATCATTTGTATCAGGTGTTGAGCGCACCGGCACTGCCGACACAGAGTTGGTCCTCGTTCGGCCCTTACCTTCACGGCGACGGCGCCGAAACTAGGGTGTCTGACACGACCGATCACTCGCGGCAGTTTTACGTCGTGCACCGGGTGGAATAACTCGGGACGGCGCAACATGGCGTTCGGCAGGCCGCTCGACGAGACCATGACCTACGACGACATCACGAAGGCATTGGCTACTGAGGGTTTCTTCACGCATCACCGCGAGGATACCGACACACTGGTTTGTTCAACCGCGCAGTGGCCGAACATCCCACAGCAAGCCCACAGCTTTTGGGTAGCACGACGAAGGGACAGATGGTTTCTCGGCACGTGGGCACCGCCTTTGTATCGGTTCACCGAGGCATCTAGCGTCCCTGCTCTTTGCATCGCGTGGCTGCGGCTGCATCCATCTCCTGCACAGTGGGATGTTGACGAACGCATTAGGCGAGAGTTCGGTTAGCGGAGAATGAGTGATCTCCTTCCACTCTGAGGAAGCCCCTCGGCCGCGGTTTGACACAACACATTTGCCCGGTATAGTTCCGGGCCTTTGTTATGAACCGAAGTCCCCATGTAGCCGTGGTCGGTGCGACGGGCGCCGTCGGCATCGAGATGCTCCAGACGCTGGAGAAGCGCGCGTTCCCGGTCGGGAACCTCACGCTCCTGGCTTCCGCCCGCTCTGTGGGAAAGAAGCTCAAGTTCAAGGGCGGCGACACGGTGGTGAAGGAACTGACGAAGGGGAGCTTCGAGGGCATTGACATTGCGCTGTTCAGCGCCGGCGCCGGCATTTCCAGGGAGTTCGCTCCCGTGGCGGCACGGGCCGGTTGCGTGGTGGTCGACAATTCGAGCGCGTTCCGCATGGACGACTCGGTCCCGCTCGTGATCCCCGAAATCAACGCCGGCGACGTGAAAAAGCACCGAGGCATCATCGCCAACCCGAACTGCACCACGGCCATCACCTTGATGGCGCTCTATCCGTTGCACCAGGCCTTCGGCGTGAAGCGCATCTTCGCCTCCAGTTACCAGGCGGTGTCGGGCAGCGGCGCCAAGGCGATCGAAGAACTCGAGCGACAGGTGAAGGAAGCCGTGGCCGGCAAGCCGATCACCCGGGAGGTTTACCCGCACCAAATTGCTTTCAACGTGTTGCCGCAAGTCGATTCCTTCCTGCCCAACGGCTACACGAAGGAAGAGATGAAAATGGAAAACGAGGGCCGTAAGATCATGCATCACCCAGGCTTTCGCGCGAGTGTGACTTGCGTCCGCGTGCCGGTGTATCGCGCCCACTCGGTGGCGGTCAGCGCGGAATTCGAAAACCCCGCGACCGTGGAGGCCGCGCGCGAGGTGCTTCGCAAGGCACCGGGCCTCGACGTGGTGGACAACCCGGAGGCCAAAGAATACCCGCTGCCGCTTCACGTGGCCGGGAAGTACAATTGCGAAGTGGGCCGGCTACGGAAGGACTGCGCGATGGAAAACGGGCTTTGCTTCTGGGTGGCCGGGGACCAACTGCTCAAGGGGGCGGCACTTAATGCCGTTCAGATCGCTGAAGTGCTGTTGAAGTAGTCCGTCAGCCACCGGAAATCGAGCAGTGCCAGGCCCAAGCAAGGCCTCGCATTTTCTGGAAAATTTTTGTGGCATTATCGAGTTCCTTTGGTATCTTCGCGCACTCTTGACGGGCAAGAAACCGCGGAATGGCCTGCAACGAGCCTGTTTTTGAAATCCAGACAATCCCGAGTCAGTAGTGAGCACGAACAAAAAACCTGCTAAGAAAGGCCCGACCACGACCACGGCCAAGGGCAAGCCGCGCACCATGGCGACTGCGGCAGCGATTTTGGGCCTGCCGTCCAACCGCGCGGTGAAGTCTGACGGTTTCATTCCCCGCCGCAACGTGAAGATCAAGTCCGAGTGGGCGAAGTACTACCAGCACTTGCTCGAACTGCGGGAACGATTGGTCCACCAGATGAATGGCCTGGCCAAGGAATCCGCCGAGGAAATGGCCGGCTACAGCCTGCACATGGCTGACTCCGGCACGGACAATTTTGATCGCGACTTCGCCCTCAGCCTGCTCTCTTCGGATCAGGACGCCGTCTATGAAATCGAGGAGGCCCTCAAACGCATCGAGAAGGATACCTACGGAGTGTGTGAACTGACCGGCAAGCCCATCCCCCGGGCCCGGTTGGATGCCATTCCCTGGACCCGTTTCACCGTCGAAGCGCAGGCCCAGCTCGAGCGTGAAGGCGCGCTGCGCCAGAAGCGGCTCGGCGCGCTGGGCACCATCGACAACGTCGGCTCGAACGAGGTCGAAACCGAAGAGGAAGAAGCCGAAGAGAAGCCAGCGAAGGAAAAGGAGTAATCCATGCCTCGCGAAATCATCACCATCGAGTGCACCGAAGCCCGGAAGGAGGGCAAATCTCCTTCCCGCTACACCACCACGCGGAATAAGAAGCTGCAAACCGAGCGGCTCGAGATCAAAAAGTTCAATCCGGCGCTCCGCCGCCACACGGTGCACAAGGAAATCAAATAGCCACCATGCCCCGCAGAACGAACACGGACAAAAAGGAACGGCGCGGTCGCAGCCTGGAGCGTCGCACACCGCGTCCCAAGCCGAAGATCGACTTTACGGTGGATGCCTTGGATTACCGCAACGTGACCCTGCTTCGGCAGTTCGTCACGGACAACGGCCGCATCCTGCCCCGCAAATACACCGGCCTGCCGGCCCACTACCAGCGCCGCCTCAACCGCAGCATCAAGCGGGCCCGGCAAATGTTATTGATGAAGTAGCCCGTCCGATCCCGCGACGCCAGTCGCGGGATTTTTAGTGAATCCGCATTGCAAACTATTTGCAAGTAGGTTCAGTCTTCGCTATCCTCCGTCCATGGACCGCAACGTAGGGCTTGCTAAGTTTTATTGTGGCGCTGTCCTGTGGTGCTTCGTCCTGCCGGGCTTGGCGGTGGGTCCTCGAGTCGTCACGACGCTCCCGCCGATTTATTGCCTCACGGCAAACGTGGCCGGAAATCTTGCCCGCGTTGAGAACCTCTTTTCGGCCGGCGGCAGCGCCCATGACTTCCAATTTACGGTAGCCGAACGTCGCAAGCTCGATCAGGCGGACCTCATCATTGCCAACGGTCTTGGCTTGGAACCCTGGCTCGACAAGACAATTGCGAAGTCAAAGGCGGAGCGCATCGTCCGCTGCGCGGCAAGCCTGGTAACAGGCACGAATTCGACGGGCGGCCTGACGCCCAATCCCCACGTCTGGCTGGATCCCGTGCTGGCCTGCGGCATGGTCACGAACATCCTCACGGCGCTCCAGAAAGCGGACCCGGTCAACGCCTCCGCTTACGCGACGAACGCCGCGGCCTTGACCATGCGCCTGCTGAAGCTGGATGAAGAATTTCGCGCCGGCCTGGCTTCGCTGCCGCGCCGGGCCATCGTCACATCGCACGACGCCTTCCCTTACCTGGCCCGGCGATACGGTCTTGAAGTCGTAGGGGTCCTCGAGGAGCACGCGGAAGTCGACCCGTCGCCCGCCCATTTGAGCGCCCTGCACGCAACGATTCAGAAGCACAGCGTCAAGGCGTTGTTCGTCGACGCACAGGAGAACCCCCGCCGCGTCCGCCAATTGGCGCGCGACTTCAAGGTCGCCGTCCTTGTGTTGGACACGCTTGAGGCGGCCCAGCTCACACCGTCGGCCTACGAAGACGGGATGCGGCGGAACCTGCGCGCCTTGCAACAGGCCCTGAAGTAACCATGCATTTGCAAGAGCAACCGCCCGCCCTCGAAATCCGCGATGTGCGCGTCCAGCTTGGAGGCCTGCCGGTGTTGCGCGGCGTGAACCTGCGCATGGCCGCCGGGCAGCTCGTCGCGCTCATTGGCCCGAACGGGTCCGGCAAGACAACGCTCTTGCGCGCGATGCTGGGCTTGCAGCCAGTCCAGAGCGGCGAAATTCATCTGCTTGGGGAGACCGACCTTCGGCGGGCGTTGCCGCGGGTTGGCTACGTTCCGCAACGCCTCGAACTGGAACGCAGTTTCGTCCTTAGCGTGCGCGAGTTTCTTGCCCTGCGCCTGCGCGAGACACGCCATTGGTTCTGGCTTTCGAAGCGGCGCACGGACCAGTTGCTGCGGGCGTCGCTGGCCGAGATTGGGGTCGAGTCGCTTCTCGACAAGCCCCTGGCCGGCCTGTCCGGCGGCCAGCTTCAGCGCGTCCTGATCGCCTTCAGCCTTTTGTGCAAGCCTGAGTTGCTCCTGCTTGATGAGCCGACCGCCGGCGTCGACGCGCCGGGGGAGGAGACCTTCTACGACCTGATTGCCGGCATCCAGAAACGTCATCGTATGACCGTTGTGCTCGTGTCTCACGACCTCTCGATGGTCTACCGTCATGCCCACCGAGTGTATGCGCTCAACGGTGTCATCTGTTGCGAAGGCACGCCGGAGGAAGTCATGAGTGCCGAATCGCTCAAGGAAGCCTTCGGCATCCATGTCTCGCCCTACCATCATCATCACCATGCTCACTGATGTCTGGATGCAACGGGCCTTTCTGGCCGCGCTTTTTCTTGCGCCGCTCTGCGGGTTGCTGGGCGTGTTCGTGACGGCGCGGCGCATGGCGTTTTTCAGCGACACGATTTCGCATGCCGGGCTGGCGGGCGTCGCGCTCGGTGTGTGGTTTGGGATGGTGGACCCGACCGTGCCGCTCATCGCCGTCAGTCTGGCGGTGGCCGCGGCGATATTCTGGCTGAAGGAAAACACCTCACTCGTGACGGACTCGATCATGGCGATGTTGCTTTCGGGTTCCGTTGCGGCGGGCATCGTGATCCTCAAGATGCTCAAGACCAAACCCGGCGACCTGCATGGCTTTCTGTTCGGCGATATTCTGGCCGTGGGCTGGCCCGACGTCTGGCAGGCCGCGGCGCTTTGCCTCATCGTCGGAGGCGGTTTTTTCTGGCGGTTGAGCGACTTGTGCCTGCTCACGGCGCACGAGGAAATTGCGCGCGTCTGCGGCGTGCGAGTGCGCCAGTTGAATTACTTGTTCGTCCTCGTGCTCACGTTGACAGTTGCCGTGACGATCCGGCTGCTGGGGATCATCCTGGTGACTGCGCTCCTGGTCATCCCGCCGGCGGCCGCAAGCAACCTCAGCCGCAACCTCCGGCAACAAATTGTCCTCAGCGTCCTGGCCGGGCTGCTGGGTGGCATTGGGGGCATCGCGCTGGCCTGGCATCTGAGCGTGGCCTGGCATTTGGATGTGCCTTGCGGTGCGGCCATCGTGCTGGCTTCGCTGGGCCTGTTCGTCGTCACACTCGTGGCAGGACGCGTGCGTGATGCCTCATTCCGCCGGCCGGCCCCAGCCCGTTCCACATGAGCGCCCGTCATTCCCATCGTTCCACCCGAGCCGCCGGAGTCCCCGAGTTGAGCGAGCGGCTCCGTCGCAAATCGCGCAAGGTCACCGGGCCGCGCCAGGCGATACTCGGGATTTTGCGCCGCCATCCTCATCCGTTGAGCATTCGTGAGATATTCGGCGAACTGGGCGCGGGCGACTGCGATTTAGCCACGGTCTACCGGTCCATGCACTTGCTCGAGGAGATGGGCATGGTGAAGCGGTTCCACTTCGGCGGCGGCGGCGCGCGCTTCGAGTTGCTCGAGGAAGGCGACGACGGTCATCACCACCACCTCGTGTGCGTGGAATGTTCCCAGGTCATCGAACTCGATGATTGTTTTCCAACGGAACTCGAGCAACGCATCGCCCGGCGCAACGGCTTCAAGTCCGTGACCCACCACCTCGAGTTTTTCGGCGTCTGCCCCGGGTGCCAGTGAGACGGCGCGGTCTGCGGTCGAACCTGCGCTTCACCCTTCGGCTCGCCTAAGCTTGAATCCTTGGCGAGCTCAAGGCACGCTGCGCGCGCGATGAAGTTCCTCCTGAACGCCGCGCTCTTGCTTGCCGGCCTCCTGACGGCTGCGGCCCAGGCCCCGTTGAGCCGGATGGACCGGGCGTGGATGTTTGGCGCCGAATATGTGCAGCTCGACGATTGGGCGCGCGCCAACGGTGGGCAAGCCCGGTGGACCGTTCCCAGGCACGAGGCAAAAGTTGTCCTTCCAGCAGGTTCACTCGCCGTCTCCATCGATTCGCGCAAAATCACTCTGAAGGGGATCGAGGTCTGGCTCTCTGCGCCCGTCGTGCTTCGAGGCGCGTCGGCTTACGTGGCTACGGCGGATTTGATGGGAACGATTCATCCGCTGCTTTTCCCACCTCGGCCCGCCTCGGGACGCCCGGTTCGGACGATTGTCCTCGACCCCGGCCACGGCGGCAAAGATCCCGGGAACCAGGAGGGCCGGCGTCAGGAAAAGCAATACACCTTGCAACTGGCCAATGACGTTCGCGACCTGTTGACCAAGGCGGGCTTCAAGGTCTGGCTCACTCGCAGTTCCGACACTTACATTATCCCGGAGTCGCGCCCGCAGATCGCCCGCCAGCGCGGGGCCGACTTGATGATCAGCCTGCACTTCAACTCCGCCGATGGTCCCGGCGGTTCCGCCGTGCGCGGGGCGGAAGTGTACTGCCTGACTGCGGCCAACGCTTATTCCACCAACGATCGCGGCGAACTCGGCCGGCGCGCATGGCTGCCGGGCAACCGCAACGACACAAGGAACCTTCAACTCGCGTATCAGATCCAGAGGGCCCTCGTCGAGAAGGCAGACTCTGAGGATCGCGGGGTCAAGCGCGCCCGATTCGCTGTGCTCAAGTACGCCGAGATGCCCAGCGTGCTGGTCGAAGCCGCGTTCATGACGAATCCGGGCGACGCGAGGAAGATCTATGACGCTGCGCCGCGCCGCGCGCTCGCGCAAGGCATCGTGGACGGCGTGCTGGCTTACAAAAGACTGACGGAGCGGTGAGGAGTCGGTTGGGCGCGTTTTTTCAGGCCATTTTTTTTCAGGCCAAAATGATTGGCGATGCGTTCAACCCTGCGGTTGCCGATTGTGGACCCGTGGACCCGGTTTGTACGTGGAACAGCAACGGGCAATCCTGGACAACGATGCCAAATCTTTACACGAAGTTTCTTTCAATAATTTGCCGGCCGGGTGAGTCTTCACAAGGCGCCGGTCGTTGCGTTCCCCCAGGAGGGTCGCTTCGGTCCGGCGGGACGTATCAATTGCTTGCCATGAAATCCATGAAGTTCCTTTTCGCGGCCGCGGCGTGCGCGGTGATACTCTCCGCGTTGCCCTCGTCGGCAGCCGAAGGAAAAAAGAAATCCGAGGTCGCTCCGGAAGACGACCTGTTCGCGCAAACCAAGGTCCTGAAACTCCGCATCGACCTCTCTCCTGCCGCGCAGGAGGCGTTGCGCAAGGAGCCGAAGACTTACGTGAAGGGAACCCTGCGCGAAGGCAGCCAGACCATTAACGACGTGGCCGTGCGAATGAAAGGCAACGGCAGTTTCCAGGGCCTCGACAAGAAGCCGAGCCTGACGGTCAAGGCCAACGAGTTTGTCCAGGGCCAGAAATTTCGCGGCCAGGCGAAGTTTCACTTGAACAATTCCGCGCAGGATCCGAGCTACCTGTGCGAGACCTTGGGCGGGCAGATCTTTCGCGATGCCGGCGTGCCCGCCGCGAGGAATGTGTTCGTCCGCGTCGAGCTGAACGGCCGCGATGCCGGGCTCTACGTTCTGGCTGAGGCGGCGAACAAGGACTTTCTCTCTCTGAATTTCAAAAAGTCCAAAGGCAACCTCTACGAAGGCTCCAATAACGACGTGACCGACAAGCTCGACAAGGATTCGGGTGACGATGCCGCGGAGCAGCCCGACCTCAAGGCCCTCGCAAAGGCCGCGCAGGAGTCCGACCCCGCCCAACGTTGGAAGAAGCTTACCCCCGTGCTCGATCTCGACCGGTTCGTCAGCTTCGCTGCCGTCGAGGTGCTGATCTGGCATCGCGACGGTTACTCGATGGACCGCAACAATTATCGCATCTACCACGACCCGGCTTCCGGTCAGATGGTGTTCATTCCGCACGGAATGGACCTGTTGTTCGGCAAAGCCAATGGCGCAATCTGGCCCGAATGGAAGGGCCTTGTCGCCCGCGCGGTGCTCGACACCCCGGATGGCCGCCAGCGCTACAGGGAGCGGATGGGACAACTGCTCACGACCGCGTTTGTGCCGGGGACGCTTCAGTCGCGCATCCAGGAGTTGGCGGGCCGGGTGCGCCCGAATCTGACGGACAAGGACCTGAAAGCCTTCGACGCCGCCGTATCGCATTTGCGCGATGCGGTCGCTCAACGCGCCACGTTCGTGGAGGGCGAACTGAAGAAACCGCAACAATCGGCCGCCCGGTAGCCCGCGAGCTCTGCACTCGCAGCGACCCTAAGAAGGCGCAGATTGGGAGTGAAATCTTGTCCCACGAAAGCGCCCAGTCGGGTTACATTGTGAGGGTCGATGCGGGCAAATCAGACATCAAGAAGGGTCGCCACCATCGGGCTTCCACTGACACTGATCGCAGCGGTGGGCTTGAGTGCGGGGACGTTCCGTGCTTCGGTGGGGGCTGCTCCTGCATTGCCGCCAGGGCACGAGCTGTTCGCCGACGGCCGCATCCGCACGTTTAAGATCGATCTGACCGATTCTGCCCTCGAGACGCTCAAAAAGAACGAGCGCGCCTACGTTCCGGCGACCGTGTCCGAAGGGGGCGCTGTGTTCAAGGAAGTCGGAGTCCACCTCAAAGGCATGGGGAGCTTCCAGTCATTCCACCAAAAGCCGAGCCTGGCGCTGAAGTTCGACAGGTACACCCCCGACCAGCGTTATCTTGGGTTGAGCAAGTTCTTCCTGAACAACTCGGGACAGGATTCCACCTATCTGGCCGAATCGATGTGCACGCAGATGTTCCGCGACGCCGGGCTGCCGGCGGCGCGGGTCACGCACGCGTTCGTCGAACTCAATGGCCGCAAGCTTGGTCTCTACGTGCTCATCGAGGCGATGAACAAGGACTTTCTCAAGCAGTATTTCAAGAACGCAAAGGGCAATCTCTACGAAGCGTACCTTCAGGACATCGACCAACAGCTCGATTTGGACGGCGGTTCGGACAACGGGCAGGTGGATCGCAAGCGCCTCCTGGAAGTGTGCACGCTCACCAATCTGACGGAGCGTTGGAGCAAGCTGCCGGAAGTGCTCGACGTGGACAAATACCTCTCCCATTGCGCCCTGGAGATGTTCGTCGCGCACACGGACGGTTACGCCCTGAACCGGAACAATTACCGGCTCTACCGCGATCCGCAGTCGGATCGTTTCACGATGATTCCGCATGGGTTGGACTGGGGGTTCCAGAATTCGGGCGCGCCGGTTCAACCGCAGCTCAACAGCATTATCACGCGCGCCGTGCTCGGGACTCCCGAAGGCCGGAAGGCGTTTCGTGAGCGCCGCCGTCAACTTTTCACCCAGACCTATCGCCTCGACCTGTTCTCCAATCGCGTCGACAAAGCGGTCGCCAACTTGAAGACCGCCGCCCATGATTCCAATGAGACGAAGCAGTTCGAGGATTACGGACACGAAATGCTCCGGCGCATCGTGGCCCGCTATCAGGTCGTCTCAAATCAGCTTGCCACGCCGGAGCCGCAGCCGTTGCGATTCGACTCCAACGGCGTGGCCCGCCTCGCCGACTGGCGTCCGTTGAAACGCACCGGCGAGGCCGCACTCGAGCTGACGCAAAGTGATGGAAGGAGCGCGCTGCACATCAAAACGGCTGGCGAAGGCGCCGTGGCCTCGTGGCGATTGAGTGTCAGCCTGCCCGCGGGACAGTTTCGTTTCACAGGAGACGCGCGCGCGGAGAAGATCATGGTGGACACCAATGATGCAGCGGCGGGCGCCGGATTGCGCATCTCCGGCGGCAAGCTGGCCGGCAAACTCATCGGCGACGCCTCGTGGACGACACTGGAGCATACGTTCGAAACGACTTACGAAGGCGAGGAGAAGGAATTGGTGTGCGAACTGCGGGCGCGCCAGGGCGCGGTGTGGTTCGACGCGCAATCCTTGCGACTCATCCGGACGAAATAACCTCGCGTTGGGTTTGGGTCCAAGTCCGATTCATCCGAATATCAGGATTTAACATTCGTCTCACTCAAAGATATAAGTTGCGCCTTGCGCGATGGTGCTGTATCCCTACGCGCGAAGTTTAAGTTTGATGAACATTTGCACCAATACTTACATTTGATGAAAGCGGGCACCTACAACTGTATGACACTTGGACCGAAGGCGGTCGCCGCGACGGCGATGACGCATGAACGGTCGGCTCTGAGTGTCGTGCGCTACCCTTGGGCATTTATTGCCCGTCCGGTGCAAGATCCAAAGGGTAATTTGCGCAGACTCCGGCTAAGCAGGTTCTAGAAAGACGATAAACAAGTTTTCTCAACCCTGCTTGCCGAGTGGTAAGCAGGGTTTTTTGTTTTGGTAAATGATGGCAACGGACACGAAGTGAACACGAAATGACAATTCGACCGACTTGAGCGCGTGGTGATGTTTTCCGCCGCCAACACGTTTCGGACGCAAGCGGACCTCCGTCCGCCGCCGGCGGCGTGTTGTCTGGCGCCGGCGCCGCACCGGTCGAGAGACGCGATACGAATTTACAATTTAATGGGCTTCCCTGGAGGTGTGCCTCTAAACACCGAAGAACCGCCGTGAATCCGCGGGTTGGCATCGCAAGATGGCAAGAGGTGTTTGTTCTTTGTTGAAATGGCACGGGCCGGGGGCGCAATGACGCTCCCGGCCCTTTTTGATTCCAATTCGCTTCGCGCTAGACTAACGGAACAAGCGTAGCGTGCCGTCGAGAAGGAATTCCCCGAATCCAAGCGTGAAGAGCGCGCAGCCATAGAGCGCGTGCTCGATCGCGACAAACATCAGGGAGGATGTTCGCTGGTAGGTGCGTGCGAAAAGCAGGCCGCCGAAGAAAGTCAAAGCAACCGCCGGCCAATTTCGAAACGCGATATGCCCGTAGCTGAACACAACGGCGCTGGCGAACACCATTCCAATGCCGCTGCCAAATAAGGGTTGATAGCGATCGAAGAAAAAAACGCGATAGACCAGTTCCTGCGGAATGACGGAGACGAGGGGATAGGCGATCATGACGAACATCCACGCTTTCGGATTGCGCGACATCAGGGAGAACAACGCTTCGGGTTTCAGCAACCAGAGCAAGCCGGCCAATAGCGGAACGGCAAGCGCGTAGGTCGCCAAAACCCTTCGCCACTCTGTTTTCGGCACGTGGCAGCGAATCAAATCGCGGGGTTCGATACGTTGCTGCAAGCGAAGCGCCAGCCAGCATCCTCCAGCCGCGATCAACAATACGACGATAATTGGGATTCGCAGCCATCCAATGACATAAGCCGCAGGCACGCCTGTGAACAGCGCGAGGCATTCGGCCGCGAGCGACCATTTTGGCGCGGATTGTGATTCTTGGGCCCGATTCACGCGCAGTGAAGATGCTTGGCATCGTAGTGACTCGGAAGGCAAAACACGCGTCAAGAATTTCGCGGCTGTGATTTAACAGCAGAATGTCTCCCCGCCACGGAGGAAGTCCGGGTGCAATTCCCGGCAGCCGCACCAGTTTTGTAGAGGTGAGAGTGATTTATGTTGAGAGTTGAGAGCTGCAGAACCTACGCCCTCGCTCTCAATTCAAAATCCTCTCAACTTATTTTCCACAGGCCGCGCGCCAGCTCGCGCAGCAGAGTCTCCAAAACTCAGCCCGCTCGGGGCAGCACCGAGGCGGCTTGCCATTAATTGATTTGCGATTTGCGATTGCAATTTACGCGCCGGCTAACAGTTCGCCGTCTCGGCGTGGAATGACGCGTAAATCGTAATTTCTCCGGGGTCGTGGCAGACAAGCAATGCACCTGCCCTGCAAGCAGGCTTATGCGGGAGCGTTACCCGCCGACTCCACCATTTCACTGCGGGGAACTCGACCAAAGCACAGAGATGAGCCTCATAAACTCATTTAGGTGGGTGCAACTCCCACCCCCGCTACCAATTTCGGATTGCGAGTTCGGATTGTAGATTTCGGATTGTAAATGGGTCATCAGCCTACTCTAATCGTGCCATAGATATTCCATGGATTATGTGGACGTGATCGAGAGCGATTTGGGGCTGGTCCGGGTTCTCGAAGAAAATCTTCGAAAACGGGTTCTCAAAAGTGCTGACGAGGCCAGGTTGCAGGCCCTGCTCTGGTGGGTCATTTGGCGGGGTACCATCGGGCAGTTACGCGAGTTACTCGCCGCTGGGGCGGACCCGAACTTCATACACGAAGATCTGAATCCTGCCTTGGGACTGGTCCTCCGCTGGCGTTCGGAGAAGGATGGAGCTGTGGAGTTTTTTCAGGAGCTGATTCGAGCGGGCGCCGATCCAACTCGCAGCGTTGGTGGCAAGACACTCCTGTCGCTTGCGTGCAAATCCGGGAGTACGCAATGGGCCATTGGGCCGATCCTGGAGGCGAGCCCTCCCCGAAAGCTGTCCCAAACAGATTTGAATCAGGCTCTCTTGGCAACTGTAACCCTGACCAATAAGGCATCCCTGATCGAGCGGCTGCTGAGTGCCGGCGCGTCCGTAAATCATCGACCGACCAGTAATAATGCCCTTTTGCCCGCGTCCGCGAGTGCCCTGATGTTGGCTTCCGCGTGTGCCAAACATGATGCGGTTGAAGTGCTTCTCAGCGCCGGCGCCGACATCAATATGAAGGACGACGAAGGGCACACTGCGTTGGATTACGCTCGGACAGACGCAAGAGCCTGTCGCAGGGTAATAAGACTTCTTGAGAGCGCGGGCGGAGTTTCGGGCCAGCCGTTCGCAGGCGACGATGACGACCCTTGCGAGGGTTTTGCCGCTGCAGCCAGGAGTCCCGCCTTCAAGGAAGCTACGCTGAGAATTCAGCAATTGCTCGGCGTAAAGCCGTCTCCTTTGATGACCGAAGAGAGGAAGTTACCGGGCGGGAAAGGCTTCTTATTGGATCGCAACCTTGGACACCTTCTGATGGAAGGTCGGCATGAACAATTCGCTTCGCATGCGGATCCAGCTTTGGAGTTCGTCGAGCGGCATCACCATGAAATGCTGGCAAGAGGCTTCTACCTGTTTTACAGCCGGGACATCGTTTCCAGGAATGGTGATGTTATCGCGTTCCTGCCGACCACAGATGTCTATCGTGTCATCGCTGCGCTTGAGACGAACGGCGCGGGCAGCACACAGGAACTTATCGCCTGGCTTCGCGAGTTGGAGAAAGACCAACCCTTTGTTATCACTGGCATCGGCGCCGATTTCATCGAGGGAAAGTTCGCCACGCCGCTCCAGGATCCGGCCGATATCGCGAAGCGCATCAACGAAATCTGTCCGGATGACAGCCTGACTCCGGCCGAAAAAGCAGCAGAAATCGAACGACTTCGTCGGACCAACAGGTTGTATCTCTGGTGGGATTGAGGGCAGCGTTGTTCCGTTTTCAGAACACTTCACAATTCGCAATCTGCAATCCGCAATTCCTCGGGAGGCGTTCCGGCTGCCGGCCTGTAAATCCGGTGTCGCAAAATAAGCTGGAAGCGACGACTGGAGCGTTACCAGCGCCTCCCACCAATTTAAGGATCCGTAGCTCAATCAGCGGAGCAACCCGTTGTCTGCGGGAAGGCTGAGGGTGCAAGTCCCTTCGGGTCCGCCATTCTCCCCCGGGCCTGGCTTCAAGGATGCCAGAGTCCGGATCCAACCGAAAACAAGCCCCCGGCGCCCTCCAAATCGCCGGGGCAAACAGCGCGTGGTGTAGCAGCAACATTCTCCGTCCGGAACGGAGGGAGCGGGAGTGCAAGTCTCCCCGCGCTGACCACTTTCACGGAACGGAGCGTAGCTCAGTCTTCAGAGCGCCTGGCTTGGGACCAGGAGGCCGCAGGTGGAAATCCTGCCGTTCCGACCACTTATCGGACTGCTCAGTCGGATAATAGTAGTCCGCCCGCCTGTTAAGCGGGACGGTGCTGGTGCAACCCCAGCCTGAGCAGCCAGTTTTCTGCTCGCGTAGCTCAACCATAGAGCGCGGTGCTTCTACCACCGGAGATGGAGGTGAGAATCCTTCCGCGAGCACCAGCTTAGTTGAGAGTAGATTGGGTTGAGAGTCGAGAGCGGCCAACGATACGGCGTCACTCAACTCTCAACTTTCAGCTTTCAACTCAGTCGGAAGGCAGGCAGATATAAGCTGGCTGCACCTGTCTCGAAAACAGGATCGGCAAAACCGAGGTCGGGGCAGTACCGACGCCTTCCGCCATTGTCCCCATCAAAAGTAACCACAAGTGAAGGATCCACCATGAACCCCAATCAATCATCGCCGGTCGACGCCCAAGCGTTGGCAAGAGATCATGAAGTCAAGACTGACCTGGCAGTGCACGAAGCCGAGCCCGTTCCGTCAGCCGAGGCCTGCCCGAGGCCCGTCGATAATGATCCGAGCCCGTCAGAACGCCTCTACGAAGCGTATCGCCTGTGGGCCTTCACGGGACGCTGAACAACACTTCTCCAAGAACGGGTAGGAGCCGACGTATGGAGGCTCAGCTGATCTGAGCGAACAAAAAAGATCAGAGCCTCCTTACGTCGGCTGCTACGATGAACCACAACCCCTAACCAAAGGAACACCATGCGTCTCGTCATCCGATACCAGAGCCAGTTGCTCTTTCGTAAGAGCTACAAACCCACTCGATTCAACCGGGGCCGAACCCGCCCGAAAGGCCTTACCTTTCGCCCGGCGCGTGCCGGCCCCTTCGAAAGACAAGTATGAAAGCCAACCATCTTGAACGGCATTTCGCCTCGATGGGTGCGCGCTTCCAGTCGCGCGTCGTGGACATCGATCCGTGGCGCGCCAGCGACTACGCGATTGACATCCGGAGCGACGCGCGCGGACCGTACTTCGAGTTGCGCGTGCCCGAACCGCTCGCGATTGGCTTCGACGCCGACGTGCTCAACGTGGTGCCCAAGGACCGTCATCTCCTCCTGCTCCTCCGGCGCGAAGACAAGGAAGGCCGGAAGGACCGGTTCCTCTGCGGACATGACGAGCGCGAATGGTTCGTCGCGGCCGTGCCCGGCAGAGCCTCCACGGTTCGCGAGGCCAAGCAGGCCTTGCAGCCGGCCATCGTGCGCGCCGCGCTTACCCGGCACGGCGTTCGCGCCCGGGACCGTTTCCTTCGCCGCAACGAAGCCTTCGTCCGACAGGGCGAATGGTTCTTTGTGCCCGAAGGATGGCAAAACGTGCCTGAGCTGCTCGTGCGCCGCCATGAGCCGATCCGCCGCGGCGCCGGCAAGCCGCACATCGTTGAATGGCTCTACCGCGAAGGCGGCGAGCGCGTCTACGTGTGCAGCCGGCATCCCGAAGGCGTGAGCGAGGCCCGCTATGCCGCGATGGTGCAGCGCGATCCCAGCCTGCTCGGCCTGGACTGGCGGGCCATGGCTCGCAACCCGAGGGTCTACGCCCGCGGGACGGTGCGTCACCCGGACCACGCGACCATCACGCTCCGCGAATGGTGCCGCGTGTTGCTCAACACGGAAACGGAGGCGCCGTCCATGCCACGCATGGCGTTCCTCGACTGAGGGCGAGAACAACTCGGGGTGATGGAGAATATGGAGCGCCGGCAAGATCGGCGCTCTTCATCCCACAACTCCATCACCCCATCCCTTTCTCTTCCGTAGCTCAAAAGCAGAGCGTCCGCCCGATAAGCGGAAGACCGCGGAGCGTTACCGCGCGGAAGGACCATTTCAGCCAAGCGGGGAGTGGAGTCACGGAGTGATGGAGTGTTGGGGTGTCGTGATGGAGTGTCGAGGCCATAGGCGAAGTCGTCCACCTCAATACTCCATTACTCCAACACTCCACCAACTCCTCAGCCAGTTGAGCCAATTTTCGGAGCCGTTAGCTGGGTGCTAGATTTTCTAATGCCCAATGGTCACCACACCGAGTCCGGTCGTCGGTGTGGGCGTTGGCAGCCGCGCGAATGTATAAAGGTTGGTTCGGGAAAGATCCTTCAAGGTACCGGAGAGCGTCGAGGCGTTCGGCGTCCACGGCACGAGGATGTGCGGGCCGCCTTCGGCAACCCACTCTTCGGCCGTCAGCCCCGCCGGCTTGTAGAGCGGGAGAAGAATCGCCTGCTTATCTGGGAAAAATTTTCCCTGTGACTCCTTCTCGCGGATGACTAATCCCTCTTCGTCTTCGAGCGCGTAGAGGGTCGCTGAAATGCGCTCGCCCTGCTGCTGAACAATCAACCCGTATAGACGGGTGCCAAGCAGACCCGTCTGTTTCCAGTGGCTGACTTCGACACCGGCTTTCGGATTCGCAGCCGGATCGGGTTCACGCGCAGCGGCTTCCGCCTGACCGCCGCCACACCCGGTCAGCAGCACAATCAGGCCTGCCAACGAGAGCGCAAGTCCAGCCACCGAGAGTATGACAACACTCAATATTGGCCTGGTATCGGTCGGCATGGCACGCCGCATCCATGCGGCAAAAATTGCCGTACATGGACGGCGCTTATATTCCAAGCTTAAAGCGAGCCAAGGCGGATTTCGCTGGATGGTGTAGTCAGTCTGCACGCCTGTCTGAAGCACAGGAGGCGTTCGTGCGATTCGAACTCCAGCGGCCACTTTCGTTGAGAGTTAATTGGTGAGAGTCGACGACGCAAGTCCGACCTCAGCGGCTCTCGACTTCCAACAACCCCCTCAACTCACCTCATGACGACCATTGTTGAATCACCTGTCCGTCTCATTGCCTCGGCCGGCTCGTGGGTCGAGGGCGAAGCGGTTCGCCAGCTCTACGCGGCCGCGAAGTTCGAAGGCGTCCAGCGCGCCGTGGGCTTCCCCGATTTGCATCCCGGCAAGGGCGGCCCCGTCGGGGCTGCATTTGTCACCGAGGACGTGATCTACCCGCTGCTCGTGGGCGGCGATATCGGTTGCGGCATGGCTTTGTGGCGGACGGATCTGCTTCGACGCAAAGCGAAACTCGACCGCTGGGCTGAACTTCCATTCGACCTCGAGGAACCCTGGGAGGGAAACACGCGCGAACGGCTCGTGAGCACGGGTCTTCTCGCCACCCAGTTCGCTGATGCTTTCGGCACGCTCGGTGGCGGCAACCACTTCGTCGAACTGCAGGCCGTGGAAAAAGTCACCGACCCTGGGACGTTCTCGAATCTCGGGCTTGAACCCGACGAATTGGTGCTGCTTGTCCACAGCGGCTCGCGCGGCCTCGGCCAGTCGGTCCTCGAAACTCACATCGAAGAACACGGAGGGGCAGCCGTGGACGCCAAGTCCAGCGCTGGGACGCGTTACTTGCTTTGTCACGATCACGCGGTGCGTTGGGCCGAAGGCAGCCGGGCACTGCTTGCCCAGCGGTTTCTTGACACGCTCGGTGCGACTGGCCAGCGCGTTTGGGACGGCTGCCATAACAGCATCGCCCGCGTTTCGGTTTCCTCTCCCGCCGGGGGTAGGAGGGGTGAGAACGGGTCTGATGTCCAATTTGCACCTCGTTCCCTCTGGCTCCATCGCAAAGGCGCCGCCCCTTCCGAGCGCGGCCCGCTGGTCATTCCAGGTTCGCGCGGGACCCTCAGTTACCTGGTGCAGCCGTGCGGCGATGGCGAATCCCACGCGTGGTCCCTCGCCCACGGCGCGGGCCGCAAGTATACCCGTAGCGAGAGCCGCGCCCGCGTGCGCGAGCGCTTTCGGCCGGCGCAGCTTGTTCAGACCGGGCTCGGTGGCCGCGTTGTTTGCGGCGACCGCAGCCTGCTCTACGAGGAGGCTCCTCCGGCCTACAAGAACATTGAACAAGTGATCGAAGACCTTCGCGAGGCGGGGCTCATCACCGTCATCGCAACGCTGCGGCCGTTGCTTACTTACAAGACGCGTGCGGTGCGGGGGTGACGGGGAGCGGGAAGATGGGAAAGCAGGCTAGTGAGAGCCGTTACGCTTGATTCGTTCTCACGAACCCGCTCCTCGCCTCCTCGCTACCGGGTGTCAAGAGTTCGTCGAGCAGGAGTGTTCCCGAGCGCAAAGTCGTCCAGCGGCCTGCCTTTCAAGCAGGATCTCTAGCGGGTGCGAGTCCCGCCGGGAACGCCACTCCTTCATTTATGAGTTACGATTTTCGATTTACGGGACTGTCTCCAAACCCTGCTTCATTCCGCGGCGCATTCGCAAATCGGAATCGCAAATGTAATTGCTCTCAAGGTGTAAGCAGTTCTGCACGCCGCTCTGCGAAGGCGGAGGTTCGTGGTGCAAATCCACGTGAGAGCGCCACTTTTCGGGAGGTTGAGAGAGATTTGTGTTGAGAGTTGAGCCTGTCCTCCACTCTCCACACATTCCTCTCAACTTCCGCAATCAGGATTGTGGTGTAACAGCAGCATCTCCGCCTGTGAAGCGGACGGTCCGGGTGCGAATCCCGGCTTCCTGACCACCATTAGAGTTTCGCCGAAGTCGACGTTCGACCGTGGCGATCATCCGCTCCAGGTTTGTCGAGCGCTTCGGGCTCACTGTGAAAAAGAAAAAGAAAGTGCGCGGCGAGCGCTCAAGAAGATAGGCGTTTCCGCGTAGCGGAATACTGCTCTAGGAGCAATCCACGCCCCGGCACAAAGATCTCGAAGCCGGTATTTGGATAGGAGCTGTTCGTCGCGCATCCCCTTCATCGCAGAACGCGCCGCAGAAGCAAGCCCAAGTTGTTCACAAGAAACTCACAACCAACCTTAACCCAGGAGGACGTATGGCAAACCACGACCACATCGACGAACCGTTTTTCGAAATCATCAGCAAGCGCCGCAAAGGATTCCCGTCCGAGACGCACGTGAAGCGCGGCCCGCGCATCGTTCATGGCGGGAAGGAGCTTTACGAAAAGCTCGGCCGCAACGACCTCTGCCCGTGCAGCTCAGGGAGCAGGTTTTAAGAACTGCTGCCTCCGCTCCGGGCGCTTCGACGGCAGCCCCAGGAACTACTTCTTTCCGGGAGTAGTCCAACATTGTGGAATGTCTATCGCCAATGGCGTCCTGTCATTCCTATCTCAGACTTTGCTCCAGACCAGCAGCCGGCCTGCATCGCAGGCGTGGTCCTGCGCATTGGCTGGATCCAAAACGCGACTGAAAATCGCACTCGGTCCAAAACCGAATGGAATGAAAGTGGGTTCGACTCCCACACCCAACGGCCGGGGGCGGCGCGACCCGCGCGCGCGCAGCTCGAAAGCGGCTTTGCGGGAAGCCACGAGTGCTTCCCCCGCTGTCGGAGAGCGGCCGCCCGCCCCCGGCCAAACTTTCGGAAACCACGAATGGACGCGAATGAACACGAATCCAGAGAAGCGCCGTGAGATCGCCCCCGAATCACGCGAGCCGACGCGAAAGGAATTTCCTTGTCCGCGCCTTGCCGCGTGTTTTGCGAGCCTCCGATTCGTGTCCATTCGTGGCTCAAAACAGAAAGGAGAAACACATGAAGCTCGAAATCACTCTCTTCCTCACCGTCGCCATCGGCATCGTGGCGGCCATTGTCGCAAAGTTGCTCCGCAAGCGCCGCCACGAGTTCACTGTCCCGGACGGCTACGCGGGCCTGCTCTACCACCACGGCAAGTTCGTTGCGCCGCCGCTCCAGCCGGGACGCCACGTCCGCTGGGGCCGCAACTTCCAGGTCGCGCCGTACGACTTGCGCAAGGTCACGCACACCGTCGCCAGCCAGGAAGTGCTCACCGCCGACAACGTCAGCCTGAAGGTCAGCCTGCTTGTGACCTGCCAGTTCGCAGACGTCGTGAAGGCCATCCGCGAGACCCAGAGCTGGTATGCCGACCTCTACAACGCCGCGCAGCTTGCATTGCGCTCCGTGGCGGGCGCGGCGCCGGCCGAGGCGTTGCTCGGTCAGCGCCTCGACATCAGCGCGCAACTCCTCGCGCGCGTGCAGCCGGAGGCGGTGAAGGCCGGACTCACCGTCCACGCCGTCGAGGTGAAGGACGTGATGCTGTCGGCCGAACTGAAGCGTGCCTTCGCCGACACGTTGAAGGCGAAGCAGGAAGGCCAGGCTGCGCTCGAGCGCGCCCGTGGCGAGAGCGCCGCACTGCGCAACCTCGCCAACGCCGCGCGTCTGCTTGACGGCAACCCGGCATTGCAGAACCTGCGTTTGCTCCAGTCCCTCACGGCAACGCAGAACGCAGGCCACACGCTCGTGCTCGGCCTGCCCGGCGGCTTCGTGCCGCTGAAAAACGGCCAGGCCGCTTCGCCAGCTGAACCAGGCGACGCAGACAAGTAAACGAAACAACGCGGGCGGATGCACCAGCATCCGCCCGCTCATTTTTGCAGTCACATGATCCTCCAACGAAACATCAACCTCCGCACGGCGCACTGTTATGAAAACAACTTACAGGCAAGGCCCCCGCCCATTCCTGCTCAAGCTGCTGTACTACGAATCATCCTATTACATCGAGCGGATCGCCCGGCTCGAAGCGCTGCTGGCCCGCAAGCCGCGCGTGCTCCAGATCGACTTGATCGGCCCGGGAGAGATCCCGGCGGATGTCGCGCTGCTCTTTCGGTCGGTTTTGATGAGCCGCTCGCCCAGAACGCGCCTCGTTACCCGCGCCCGTTCCAGCCTGCAAGGCGGCTCCGTGCTGGTCTGGCTGTTGGGAGAGCGCCGCGTCATCCGTGACGATGCCAGGCTGTTTTTCCGCCGCGCCAACCTTCCTGAGGAGGACGAGGAGAAGCCAGACAAGATTTGGAACGATGGAGAATCCTGCGATTCGTCGTCCGAAATCGAGCTGGAACAAGGCGATTACGCGAGGGTGTTGCAACTGATCAACGAGTTCCTTCCGGTCAATGAACTGGTCGGCCGACTCATTGAAGTGCCGGTACTCCGGCAGTTCGGCCTCGTGGAGAACGAGAAGGTGGACCATTTCCTGGCCACCGCATTCGGCAAGCAGCGCGCGCCTGCAGATGCCCAAGGGAGCGGACCGGAGAAGCGCCGCCACGTTCAGCGGCGGGTTGCCAAAGTCTCCCGGTCGCGACAGATCAAAGGATAAGAACGGTCCTGTTCTGGCAAAGGTTGCTCGCTATCTTGAAAAGCCGACAGGCCCTTGCTCTTTCACCGCACCAGCCGTGTCGCTTGCGAAAAGCTCCGAAGCGAATACTTCGGCAAGGGTAAAGTCAGACTTGGCTGGCAGTTTGAGGCCATGTTCTTCTGCGATGCGAGCGGCGCGGTTGTAAGGAATGCGTCCGAATTCCTTGAAGAAACGAAGGCGACCCGGGCGCAGCAGCGCCTTGTCCAATTCTTCTTGTTTGCAATTCAGCGTAGCGATCAGGTGAAGCCTGATATACTGGGTCATCAAGCCATCCGTTAGGTTCAGGAGATTCGAAACGGGATTCCTTGCGTTGTGCTCGCGATCCGCCAGCAAGGTTTCGGCGTCCTCCAGGACGAGGACTTTGGCGGCAGCAGGATGGTCTCGTTGTTCTACATTCCAGAATTCCGTCAGGCTTCCCGAGGAGAGCAGGTGGAAGTTATCCACGGGAACGAAATAAAAGCGGTGCGTTGCAGCCAACGAGCACATGGCGTGCCTGATGAACGACGTTTTTCCTGTGCCGGTTTCTCCGCGGAGTATGCTAATCCCCGGCTGATCCAGTCCGGCCATGAAACTGCCGGCCCATCCAATGAAGTCTTCACCGTAGTGCAGCGCCAGTCGCCGATTGTCCAGCAGGTGCTTGTCTTCCAGCGGCGCGCGTTGGGCGCGCCGGCCGCTCGTCATGATAAAGAAGGACGGCCCTTGTGCGTCCACTTGGGGGAGGAATTGCTTTCTAAATGTCGCCAGCGCCGCCGCGGCTGCTTCTGGAGTCGCAGCGGTCACGGTCACTTTGTATTCATCGCCACCTTGGCCTGCACGCATGACTGCGCTTCCTTTCGCCATGAGCGTCACGAAAACGTCTTCTTCGACTTGAAAACAAAGGCTCGCCCATTGAATTCGGGAAGTGAAGCCGCTTGGCGAAATGGCGTACTCTTGTCGAGACCGCAGCAGCTTGCCGGAGTATGCCTTTACAATCCGTTCAATGTCGAAGAGGCCGGAATCCTCTGCGCGATGGGAAGCGCGATTTCGGAAGTATTTATCGACAACATTGTCGAAGGTATCCGAGAACGTTAAGGCCTCCACTTGAAGCGCCTTGGTTTTGTTTGACATGGGAAAAGAATAAGGACTGGCCATAGGAAGGTAAATTCGCCTTTTCAAGAATCAGTTGCTGCTCTTGTCTAAGCTTGCAGCGTCGCGCCGCATCTACGAGAAGGACGCGGTGAGAATCAAGACTGTTGACTTGCTCGCGTCACTTTCGGCAGCGCTGCTTTGCGCGGCGGGTTGTGCCAGGCTCGCGCCCGGCATGAAGCAGGGCTTCGAGGGCTACACGCTGGATTTCGAGACGCCCGTGGACACCGTGTTGCAGGCGGAGGTCGAACGACTCGACGCCGGTTTGCGCGATAGGTTCGGTATGACGACGGCACAGACGGCTGTGGGCGTGCTGGATTTGCGCCGGTTGCGGCTGGCAATGATTCATCCGGACCGAATCGAATACGGGGCGAGCGTGCCGAAGATTGGGATTCTGCTCGCTTACTTCCAATTGTACCCGGAAGCGGCGCACAATCTCGATGCACAGACGCGGCACGAGCTGGGATTGATGATCAAGGAGTCGAACAATGAGATGGCGACGAAGTTCTCCCGGCAAATCGGCTTGAAACGAATTCAGGAAGTACTGAACGCCTACCATTTCTACGACACAAACCACGGCGGCGGCCTCTGGATGGGCAAGCATTACGGCAAAGGCGACGAGCGTATCGGCGACCCGATCGCGAATAACTCGCACGCGGCGACGGTGCGGCAGTTGCTCCGATTCTATCTCCTATTGGAGCAAGGCAAGCTTGTGTCCACCGAGGCCTCGAAGACGATGCGCGAGATTTTTGCGTCGCCGGGCATGCCGCATCGCGAGGACAAATTCGTGAAGGGCCTGGCGGGTCGCGGCGTGCTGGTGTTGCGGAAGGCGGGTTGGTGGAAAAATTGGTTCCACGACACCGCAGTCGTCGAGGGAGGAGGTCGGCATTACATCCTGGTCGCGATGACCCATCATCCGAAGGGAGACGATTATCTCATGGAACTGGCGCGGGCGGTCGATAAGTGGATGGCAGATGGCGCCCGCTGAATCGCACTCATGCAAGAGAAGGTTTCTTACCATAAGCTATTTTTGCCGGGCGGACTGTTTCTTCTCGTCATGGGCAGCTGGGGCATTGCGAATTACTTCCGGCTCCACGGGCCGAGTGGCAGCGAATTGCATGAACTGGCGTTGCGCGACGTCTCCAAGGTCACCGAAGAACCCGAAATCCCCGGCAGCACACGCATAGACAACATTTGGCTGGCGACGGCGAACAACGAGAGAATTCGGTATCGCAAACAATTCCCCTACTCGGCTGAAGTGCGACAGTTGGACACTAATCTCAGTTTGTTGTTGGACAGCAGCAACAAGGTATGGGCGGTCAAGAACGCGTCTGGCGGAATACTTTCGCAGCGTTACTTCGAGGAATACAACATCGAAGCCAAAATCGTCGGGAAATACTGCGGCGCGTTTCTCGCCGTACTTGGCGCGATTCTACTGTTCGGCTATGTCAATGTTCAACGGAGTTGGCAGACCTTGCCGGCGGAGGAGCGAGCAAAACTGGAAGTGGACGCGCATAATCTGCGCATGCTTTTGGCCATGCTCGCATACCTGGTCGTGTTCGCAATTCTCGCCAGTTGGTTGGATTTGCAAGGGGTCGCCGCTACCTTACTTTATCTTTCGGGCGGATTCGTGCTGATGAAGCTGCTTTCAAAGCGAAGCAACCCTCCCGCCTCTTGAACCGTCAACAGGCCGCCGCTTCGCTCGCGGAGCGGATCGCATCCGACAACGCTTGCGACTCATCGGTGCCGAGCGCGAAGTGCTGTCCATTCTTCATCCGGATTGCTACGGCGTCGTAGCCCGAGATGTTGTAGAGCCAGCCGAAACGGCTGAGGTGGATGCCCCAGCCTTCAAGGAAGTTGGTGCGCACGGGTTCCGCGGAGGTGATCATGCCGAGCGGGACTTGCTTGCGAATCAAGCCGGGACCAAAGCGCCAGCGCAGCTCGCTGTCCGCAATCTCGATCGTGAGCGAATGGAAGAGCCACCCCACGAGGAGTAGAATGGGGACGAGGAGGAACGCTGGATAGAGCAAGGGACGAAACTGAACTGCTCCAACAATGACTGGAACAGCGGCTACTACCGCGAGCACGGAAAAGATCCAATTACCGGATTGAGTGTGTTGATACGTTTTCATAAAAGTCTTTCATTATCTCGCGAGGAAACGGCTGCCGCGGCAACCGTTCCCATTTTGAGTTTCAGTGCGCGCCGTTTCCGGTCTGTTGTTTCAGCATCATGCCAAGAAGGCCGTCCACGAGGCCGGCATTGGCGTTCCCGCTCACGGCCACATCGGGCACGATGCGGACATTTCGTTCGCCGACCGTTTGCATCAGTTGCATCACGGTGAAACTCTGCGCGCCGAGCGCGTCAACGCCGGCGCGATACGCCTCGGCCTTGGCCTGGCCGGTGGCGCGGATGGCCTCCGCTTCGCCGTGGGCGCGCAAACGGACCCCCTCTGCGTCGCCAGTGGCTTGCTTGATGTGCGCATTGGCCTGGAGTTCGGCAATGCTCACGCCTTGCTCGGCGCCGACGACCTGGTGCTGGATGTCCGCGAGCGAGGTTTGACGAACCAGTTGCTGGCGCTGCTTTTGCGCGGCTTCCTGCACTTCGTAGGTCTTGCGCTGTTCTTCCGCTATCTTTCGGTCGGTTTGCGTGAGCATCAGTTCCTTGGGAGGATTGATGTCACCGATGAGCGTGTCGATGGCTTGCACGTCGTAAGCACCGATGGCTTCGCGGATGTGCCCGGCGGCCTCGGCCTGGCGCTGGCTGCGCGCGCTGAGGAAATCGAGCACGGTGTAATCCTGAGCCGAGTTGCGGAAGTAATTGCCGACAATCGGCTGGAGGACGTGGTCGACGAGGTTCTGCATCGAACCGACGCGCGAAATGACCTTGGGCGCGTCGAGGGAGCCGACATGGATGATCTGCGACACGTCGAGGTTGAAGGCGAAACCGTCCTTGGAGCGCACGGTGATGGACTGCAACTTCTCGTCGAAGTGGTGCGCTTCGGTGCGTGTGGCCCAGTTCAGGACGATGTTTGTCGTGGGCACGAGCTCGACTTTCATCACGCGAGTGTTGAGCGGGTGTTTGCCCGGATAGAGCGGGGTGACCCACACGCCTTTGTGGCCGGTGTTGACGAGATCGCCGTGCTTGAACTCAACGCCACTGACGTCCACGTGCGCCTTGCCCACGTAGGAAATGACGACACCGACGTAGCCGATGGGGATTTGCACCATCGGGACTTGTTCGACCTGCACGAACCAAGGGTTCAAATTCCACGTGCCGGACAGGAGAATGTGTTCCTGCAAACCGCGCCGGCCGTGGCCGTCGAGGAACGACTGGGCATTCTGAAAATTGTCGTGGCCGGGGATGACCGGCCCGGCGATCTCGCTGGGCTCGATCGGCTGGCCGTCCAGCGTGGTGACGATGCCGACCATATCGGACTCCACGCGTTGCAACACCAACTGTTGGGGCGCCATACCGTGTTCTGTTGCGCTTATGGAAGTGATCGGAGTGAAGAGCGCCAAATTCAGGCGGTATGTTCCGGCAGTGAGGATGCCGAGTTGCCGGCCTTTCTCGCCGCCGTTGACGAGGAACTTGCGAGCGTTCTGGTAATTATCGCTGTCGACGACCCTGCCGAGGATCCGCTCGGGAGGAATCGCGGCGCCGTCCGCCGCCAGGACGAGTGCGATTTCGCCCTGCGGCACGACGGTGACCGGCACTTTGAGGATGCGATATTGCCAGCGATAGTAGCCGAAGTGCAGTCCCGGCGCGAGTGTGTCGGCCTGGTAGCCGGCTTCCCCATTGAGCGCGATCAAGCGGCCCGGCTCCAGCGGTCGGCCGCCGAAACGCTTCACGACAATGCCAACCTGCCGCTCCTGGATGAGCACCGCGCCCAGCACCAGCGGCACGAAGATCCACAACGCGAGAATTCCACTCCCTACAACGATGAACCAAGTCGTCATAAGACACCACAGACGGGGTTGCCCGTCGCACGACTTGTCATCGCGCGGCACGACAACGCTGTTTTGTTGGGGAGACCGTGGGTGCCGCGACTTGCGGTCCTAGAGGATCGCCCTTCCAGATGCCGACGAGGTTAGCTGACGGGCTCGGTCCTGAAAGTGACCGCGACGATGGTTCGCCATCGTCGTTCGCCCCGTCCCCGGGCTTTCACCCGGGGGATTGGGTCCCCCGCGCTGACTTGCAGGAAGGCAAGGCAGCTTAGGCTGCATACGCAAAGACAATGCACATTCGAGTCTCCATTGTCAAACCGAGTGCACCTAAGATGAAGAACCGCAGATGGTTGCAATTCTCAATAGAAAAATTGATTTCTTGAGTGCCGAGGCGCGCTTTGAGGTGTCAATGAAAGCACGGGCTGTACAAGAAAGCTATGGCGCTCGAAAGGAAATGCAGAGGTAAATGCTTGTTCATTTGCTCGCTCGTGAGCCAATTCCTCCCTGCCGTATCTGGGAAACTCAAACGATGAATCGCACCAACATTCTTCTACTGGAAGACGACGCTGACCACCTTCATGCGTTCAAGGCCGCTGTAACCAAACTCGGCCCGCCGTATCAACTCCACATTTGGCGCGATGCAACCAGGATGATCGCCGAGTGCCATGAAGCGCTTGCGGATGCTGCTCTGATTTCTTTGGATCATGACTTGAACAAGGAACACTCAGACTCTCCCGACCCAGGTGATGGACTGGAGGTGGCTGAGTTTCTAAGCCGATTGCCGCCCATTTGTCCGGTCATTCTTCACACTTCAAACGCTGACCGAGTTTGGTCTATGCACAATGAATTCCGATTCGGCGGATGGGAGGCTGAACGCGTCGCACCGATGGGCACGGAATGGATTGAGCAAAGCTGGCTGCCTTTGAGCCGCGGCCTCCTGGAGAAAGTCGTTTCGAGCGAAGTTAGATTCTTCAAACCCCACAGGCCAGCCGATCAAAGCAGGCGCTTGTCGCGAGCGCTGCTGTCACTGCATGGGCTGGCGATTGGGGATGGCATAGGTGAGATGATGTTCGGCCGTCCTGACCGGGCTTGCGACATGGTCATGCAAAACCAACTCCCTGCCGGTCCGTGGTGGCACACCGATGACACCGAAATGGCAATCTCCATCGTCGAAATCCTTCGCTTGCTTGGGAGCGTTCATCAAGATGCTCTGGCTCGACAGTTCATGTGGCGGTACGACCGCGAGCCGGACCGCGGCTATGGCAGCGGTGCGCGCCGACAGCTCAGAATGATGCTTGAAGGCGTCGAATGGCGCGTTACATCACGGGAGGCATTCGACGGGCGAGGCTCCCTGGGCAACGGAAGTGCCATGCGCGTCGCGCCGGTCGGCGCCTGGTTCGCGGACGATCTGGACCGCGTCGTCAATGAAGCTCGCGCCTCTTCGATGGTCACACACATGCACGCGGAAGGAGTGGCGGGGGCAATCGCCATTGCGGCGGCTGCGGCAATGGCGTGGCAGATTGGCGGGAATCCGTCGCAGGATTCGGCCGTGGGATTCTTCAAGGAAGTGCATAATCGAACCCCTGACGGGGCCACGCGGCGGGGCGTAGCGCATGCGTTTGAGCTTCGCCACTTCGAATCTCCCCAGGCCGCGGCTCGGATTTTGGGCAATGGGTCCTGTGTGACATGCCCTGACACCGTGCCCTTCGCTGTATGGGCTGCGGCGAAATTCCTCGGCAAGTACCGTGAAGCCATTGCGGCGACGGCATCTGTTGGAGGCGACGTGGACACCAACTGCGCCATCGTCGGCGGAATCGTGGCCTTGTCCACTGATTGGGCGGGACTCCCAAATGACTGGTTGGGCCAGATGGAACCCTTGCCGTTCGGACAAAGCCGTCCGCGAAGCTGAGCGAGCCCGCCCGTTTTTGTTTTCCATCCCGTTGGCCGAGCAGTTCAGGCGGCGGTCTGCAACACCGCAGAGGCTGGTGCGATTCCAGCACGGGATTCCAAATTTCCCTCGATTTGTGGCCGGGAGGTGGCAAGCTGCAAGCATGAGCCTTCGCTGCAAAGTGGCGTGGGAACTATCGGTCCTCGCCCTGTTGACGGCTGGCTTTCTTGTGACGTTCCCCAAGAGGAGTTTGCCAACGGATCTGGGGTTGGCGGCGCTCGCATTGGCCATTATCGGGCTTACGAGGAAGTACACCAAAGCAGTCGTCTGGGCAGGTTCAGCGCCTAGCTTCGACGGAGGTAGGTTCCAACTCTGCGCAGCATTGACGCTGATGATCACTCTGCCTGTCATGGTCCTGTTCCTCATGCTTGGCGTGATCACCGGCTACAAGGCGGGTGGATGGCCCGGCGTCGCTTCGCGCATTTTGAATTGGCACAGCCTGGTTGCCTTTGCGTGCTATCTGCCTTGGGCGCTGGCGCAACAAACCTTGTTTCAGTTTTACTTGCTTGGCCGCCTGCTCGCCCTGTTTCCGAAAACGGTTCCGTTCGTGTCTATCGCGATCACAGGGCTGGCCTACTCGCTGGTTCATCTGCCGGATATCTGGAGCACCCTGGTAACCGCCGGCGCAGGCGTGGTGTGGAGCTGGCTGTATTGCCGGTACCGCGTCTTGCTTCCTTTGGCTGCTTCCCACGCGGCGCTCGGAACGACGTTCTACTATTGGGTCTGCGGGCGCGACTTGTTTGATGCGTGGCGCAGTTCGATTGCCTAAAGCGGGCGGCTTTCCCAGTCGGGCAGCGCGCAGTTCAGGCGGCGGTCTGCAATACCGCAGAGGCTGGTGCGATTCTAGCACGGGATTCCAAATTTCCTCGGGCATAGGTGTTGAGAGACACACGCCGGTCTTCCAAACCGGAGTACGGGGTGCGATACCCCGATGCCCGTCCATTTCCGCGACGCGAAATCCCGGTGCCGGCGAGGCCTTCATAGTCCTGGCTGCGGCGGTTCAACTCCGCCTTCGTGTCGCGCTTGGGTCGCAAGCATTGCAGCGATGCAGCGGTCTCTTAAACCGCAGAGCACGGGGCAGCACCGTGGCGGCCCACCAGTTTTAAGCAGTTGAGAGAACCTGTGACGACGGTCAGGTCAGCTCAACTCTCAACACAAGCTTCTCTCAACTTTCTCCGCCGACGTGGCTCAGCAGCGACAGCAGCGGCTTCGTAAGCCGCAGGGCGTTCGCCCCACGGGAGTGCAAGTCTCTCCGTCGGCTCCATTTGTTGCCAGGTGAGAAGTGGGAGCGAGGAATGCGATAATAAGGATGAGGGCGCCAGCTCTCCTGCTCACTTTCTCACCTGCCCTCTGTTGGCTCCCGTAGCTTAATTACCAGAGCGCGACGCTTCGAACGTCGGAGGTGCGGGTGAGAGTCCTGCCGGGAGCGCCAACTGAGGAAGGTTGAGAGAGTGACGGTGTTGAGCGTTGAGCGTCGGCGAACTTGTGGGCACCCTCTCAACTCAATTTCCGCCGCGTTAGCCCAATTAGCAGAGGCACCCCGCTCAGAACGGGGAGGTTGAGGGTGCGAATCCTTCACGCGGCACCAGCTTGTGAAGTAACCAGTGTTCAGTATTCAGTAGCAAAGGCTCTCGCTGGAGTGCGAGGCACCGTGAGCGGCGACGGCGCACGGACCACTGCAAGCTGATGACTGATTACCAATGGCCGGTCGTTCAATCCGGTCCACTACTACCCAGTGCTGAGGTCATGTGCTGATTGACACAGGCCTTCGTCGCGCTAGGCTCCGGTTTAAGCCCGAACAAAGCCAGCAGGCATTATGAAGCCCGCGAGCTCACGTCTACGCGCCTTTACGCTAATCGAATTGCTGGTGGTCATCGCCATCATCGCCATTCTCGCGGCGTTCCTGCTCCCGGCGCTGGCGCAGGCCAAAAACAAAGCGCGCCGCATCGCCTGCGTGAACAACCTCAAGGAAATCTCGATCGCCATGCACCTGTTCGTCACGGACAACGAAAAGTATCCGTGGCGCCTGCTTCAGAGCGAAGGTGGCTCGTTTGCGCGTTCGTTCGTCTATTACAGCTTCCTGACGATGAGCAACGAGCTCGAGACCCTGAATCTCCTGGCGTGTCCGAGTGACCGGCGCGTGTTCGCGCCGGATTGGGGCAGTCTTCGCGACACGAATATTTCGTATTTCCTCGGCGTGGACACAAAGGAAGAGCGGTCGGGGATGTTGTTGGTCGGCGACTGGAACATCGACGGCGGCCAACCCAACCAGAGCTGCCCGATTGCAGGCATCGCCAATCTGACAATGGAGTTCAAGCGAGTGGACATCCCGAGACTTTTTTGGAGCGAGGGACCGCATCGGTACGCCGGCAATGTCTCCATTGGCGACGCCAGCGCCCACCAGGTGGACGCCCGCAAGACCCAGGACATCCTCTTTGCATCGGATGACGATCCCGCCGGCGCGTTCAACAACCACCTCCTTCGGCCAAGGTAGCGAACTTGCTCTATCGAAGCACGAACGGTGGGAACAAGGGTTGGATTTACGATTTACGATTAGGCGCGTGATCGCGGAATGGCCGCCGATTCGCAAAATCGTGAAACATAAATCGTAAATTGCAAATTCCAACGGAGCGTCAACCGGACAAGCGAGCCGGGCCTCGGTGCTAACGAGTGCGAGCCTTCGGCTTGTGGCGCAAGCCCACGGCGCTCCGCCACTTTGCAAGTTGAGAGGAGTGTGTGTTGAGAGTTGAGAGCATTGCGTTCGACGTCGCGTGTCGTTTTCGTCTCTCAACTTTCAACCCAATTCTTTCAACTAGACTAGTTTCACACATCCCCGAGCGCGAAGTAGATCGAGCGACCTTCACCTGCACGGAGGCATGAGCCGGTGGAAGAGACCGGCCGGGGATGTTCTTCGATTTGCGATCACGCATTGCGATTTCGGACATGCAGAAGCCCGCTGTCCAACGCGCGACTCAACCGAAATCGAAATCCTCAGGCTCGCGTAGCCCAACCAGCAGAGGCACGGCGTCGAGAGCGCCGATCGTGCGGGTGCGAATCCCGCCGCGAGCACCATTTCCGCCCTGCCACCGGCGTTAAAGTGTTACGGTTCGCCGCCGTTGTGTGAGGGGCGGTGATAGCAACGAGCCAGAGCGCACCATGCCGTTTGGTGGTGGTCGCCCCCGTCTATGATGACGCGGTGGCGGCTGCGCGTCTTTTGGAGAATCTGCAACGCGCATTCGCCGGAGCGAACGTTTCATTGCGAGTGTTGCTGATTGATGACGGTTCGCCGGTTCCGTTGTCGGGGCAGTTGCAGTTGTCGCCAGGGGCCAAGGCCGAAGTTCTTCGTCTGCGCCGCAACGTTGGCCATCAACGGGCGATTGCTTTGGCCGCGGCTTATGTGCACGACCATCTCCCTTGCGACGCGATGATCGTGATGGACGCCGACGGCGAGGATCGCCCGGAGGACGCGGCAACGCTCGTCACCCATTGCCGCGCCTCGTCATGGCAGCGGATCGTCTTCGCTGAACGGAGCCGGCGCAGCGAATCGGCGTTGTTCCAGGTTTGTTACCGGCTCTACCAGTTGCTGCACTGGCTGCTGACAGGCGTTCGCGTGCGCGTCGGCAACTTCAGCGTCGTGCCAGCCAGCCGGCTGGGAGCACTGGTGACGCTGCCGGCGCTCTGGAATCACTACGCCGCCGCTGTTTTTCAGGCGCGCCTGCCGCGGGAACTTGTGCCCATTGCCCGCGGGACCCGTTACAGCGGGGGCTCGAAGATGAACTTCGTGTCGCTCGTCGTGCACGGCCTCCAGGCCATCTCGGTGTTTGTGGAAGTCGTCGCCGTGCGACTGTTGTTCCTGGTCTGTCTCGTGTCCACCGTTTGCGCTGGATTACTCGGGCTGGCGCTCGCCACACCAGCTCTTGCGGCGATTGGCGCTCCGGCGTGGACGGCGTACGCCTTGGGCGGCCTGACGTTCACTTCGATTTGCGTCGCGCTGGGCAGCTTCGGCGTGACGCTCGGCCTGCTGGCCCAGCGCAACAGTCTCGATTTCATTCCCGCACGCGATTACGCGTACTTTGTGGATGACTTTTGCCAGCTGCCAAAAGGGAGTGACGCCGAACACACACCGTTTCAAGAATGGCGCGGCCGAAGTTCCCCGGTGCTGCGCCCCGAAGGCGCGCAAAGCCCGTTACAGCCATGAGCGAACAGGCCTACATGGGCGGCGAACTCAAGCTGTTCGCGCGAGCAGGCCGCTGGAAGCGGTACTGGACTTCGCAACTGCGACCGTTCATTCACGGAGCCGTACTGGAGGTCGGAGCTGGCATCGGCGCCAACACGCTACGCCTGCGGAGCGGTTCGGAGCAGCGCTGGGTTTGCCTGGAACCCGATGCGCAACTGGCCTCCACGCTTCGCGAGCAACTGGCCGGCACTCCCTGGGAGGCGACCACCGAAATAGTGACCGGAACTGTGGAGGATCTCAGATCCGCAGAACAGTTCGACAGCATCCTCTACATCGACGTGCTGGAGCACATCGAAGACGATCGCGCTGAACTGGGCCGGGCCGCCCGGCTTTTGGCGCCCGGAGGCCACCTCATCGTTTTGGGGCCCGCTCACGCGTGGCTTTTCAGCGAATTTGATCACGCCATCGGCCATTTCCGGCGTTACACGGCGGACGCTTTGAAGGCTTTGACCCCGGCAGGAGTTCGGTTGGTGAAGGCGTTCTACCTTGATTCCGTTGGCCTGCTTGCTTCCGCCGCGAATCGACTGTTGCTAAAGCAATCCCTGCCCACCGCGCGACAGATTCAAGTGTGGGACAATTTCATGGTCCCCTGTTCGCGTCTGCTCGATCCCTTGACCGGTTACCTGGCTGGCAAGTCAGTCGTCGCGGTCTGGGAACGGTCGAAGCAGGATTTTTGATGAACGCGCAAGCTCACGGTAATGCCCGGACTGATGAACTGAAGAGCCGGACGCCAATTCGAGGGTCATGGTGGCTTTGGGCCGCCGCCGGCCTGCTGTTCTTCGGCGTGGCCATTGCCTACGCCTGGTTCACGATCTTCAGCCGGCCGATGTCGCCGGACGAAGGCTACTTGATGATCACCATTCAGAGCTTTCTTCAAGGTGAACCGCTCTACGATTCCGTATTCACGCAGTATGGCCCGCTCTACTATTTCTACGAATGGTTGGTTCGCTCTGTGTTGACCGTGCCGCTGACTCACGACGCCACTCGGATGCTAGGCATCGTTCATTGGCTGGTAGCGGCAGCTGTGCTGGGGTGCGCGGCCAGGTCGATGACTGGTTCCTGGCTGGCGGGGCTGTTTGTATTTACGCAGGCGATGGTGCACCTGACAGCGATGGCCGGCGAACCGGGACATCCGCAGGAGTTGGTGGCGTTGTTGTTGGCGCTGGGAATGCTCGCGGCGTCGCGCGAGCCCAGAGGTCGTAGCTTCCGACGTGAGGAGGCGGAGGGATTGCGAGGCCATTCCCTTCCGCCTCCTCACGTCAGCGGCTACGGGCCATGGGACAAAGCCAATCTGACCGTGCTGGCCATCATTGCCGCGTTGCTGGTGTTTACGAAAATCAACGCGGGCATTTTCTTCGGGTTCGCCTTGGCGCTGGGGTTGTGGTGTGGCGCGGAAGGCCGTTTGGCGCGAGGGGTGTGGCCATGGGTTTTGGCCGGGGCATGCGCGATGCTGCCGTTGCTGCTGATGTGGCGGCACCGGGACGCCGGGTGGTGCCGCAATTACATCGTGCTTGCGTCCTCAACGATTACTGCGTCATGGCTGAGTGCGCAACGCTTCGGTGCGGGCTGCGCCTGGAGGTCAGCCAAATTGCTCAGAGCGGCCGTTTCTTTTTTGGCGGTTTGCGGAGCGCTGATCGGCGTCGTGCTATTAACCGGCACCTCACTAAAGGGAGTTTTGGATGGGCTTTTGCTGACGCCGATTAAGATGCCGGGCGTGGCGCTGCTGCCCGTGAAATTGCCAGACCCAGTTCTGATTAACGCGGTAGTGGCCTTGACCGCTGCCATTTTCGTCCGCGGGAATGTGAACGACGGGCGAGTGCGCAACGCGGTCACGATCCTCAAAATGATCTTCGGTATCGGCGGGGGATTCTGCCTGATTGGAAACGCGACGTCGCAATTGGCGTTTCTGCTGCCGTGGGTATGGCTGGTGGCCGTTCCGAACGAGCAGAAGCCGGAAGGCAACGCGCGCGCAAACTTCGCCCGCATTTTCCTCTGCCTGGCTGCCGCGTGGCAGGGGTTGCAAGCTTATCCCATCGCCGGGACACAGGTGGCAATGGCCACCCTCTTTCTAATCCCGGCGTATGGTGTTTGCCTCGCTGACGCTTTCAAAGCCCTCGCGGCACAAGACCAGTGCCAAAAACGGCTTGCCCGCCTGACGCCGCGACGGCTTCAGTTCGCCCTCGCGTTGGCTGTCATTGCCCTCCTCTACGTGTTTGCGAACGTGTGGTGCCAGCTGCCGGCGGTGCGTCGACATTACGCGAGTTTGCCAGTGCTCGATTTGCCCGGGTCCCGGCATGTCCGCTTCGATGAGGAGACGACTGCCATGTATCGGGAACTGGCCCGCTACCTGGAGAAGGAATGCGACACGTTCGTGACGTATCCCGGGTTCAACAGCCTGTACTTTTGGACGCATAAACGTCCGCCGACGCACTTGAACAGCACGGGTTGGGGCCAGTTGAGCCACAGGCAGCAGGAGCACATCCTCGGCTCGCTGCGCCAGGCGCAACGCCCGTTATTGGTGGTCGTAGCGGCTGCGGCGGATACCTGGAAGCACGGCGTGCCGCCGCAGATCCAGCCGCTGGTCCGAAGCGTGCATGAAGACTTTCGCGAAATCGACCGCATCGGCCGCTTCATCGTATTCGTGCCCCGAAGGGCTGCGGACACGGTACGGCGAGATTGAGGCGGCGGGATTGGGATCGGGTATTGGAGTATTGGTGTAATGGAGTATTGAGTCACTTCGCGTCCACTCCAAGACTCCATTACTCCAGCACTTCCTCTTGGAGTCGAAGCCACAGCAGACCGGCACCGGACTTTTAACCCGGTTTGGTGAGGTTGCAACTACCTCCGGCTCCACCAGCTTTCACCGTTTATCGTAGCTGCGACCTTGAGGTCGCGGATCGGGCCTTCGAGTTTACGCGTCGGTATCGAATTCGCTCCTCGTCGTGAATGCAGCTAAGCGATCCAGTCGACGCCCGGTGCCTTATCCCCCGTGAAAACTCGAAGCCCTGAACTCGGAACATTTTGTCGGTGCCGGGTCGGATAACAGTAGTCCAGCGTCCTTTGAAGACGCCCGTGGTGGTGCGACTCCACCCCCGGCAGCCATTTGCCCGTTGGCTCAGTTGCGCGATGGTGGGGCGAGCGTCCTCGCGAGCCGTGCCAGTGTGCCACTCTGCGCCATTACGCCTCACCGTTGTGCCACTTTGGATCGGTTGTCACACCTGTCGTAACGACGCGCTTGCATCACTGTGCGTGTTTTCAGGCATTTGCGTCGTGCCAATCGCTGGCACTGATCCTGATGGTGTAGGGCTTGAATGGTAAGACAGTCCGCAATGGGCGGGCTGTGTGAACTGAAACGCCATGGGCCCTCTGGCGGTGGGCTCGGGGCGAATGAATACCAACCGCCAGTGAAGAAAGTACGCACATGAATGCACTGACTCGTTGGGATCCTTTCAAAGAAATGGATGACCTGCAACGCCGGCTCGGTTCGATCTTCGGCCTTGCGCCGCAGCGCGCCGGCACGGGCAGGGAAGAAATGACCGTCGCCCAGTGGATGCCGCTCGTCGATATCACCGAGGACGACAAGGAATACCTCATCAAGGCCGAGTTGCCCGAGGTGAAGAAGGACGAGGTGAAAGTCACCGTCGAGAACAGCGTGCTGACCCTCAGTGGCGAGCGCAAGTTCGAGAAAGAAGAAAAGAACAAACGCTTCCACCGTGTCGAACGCGCTTACGGCAGCTTCACTCGCAGCTTTACTCTGCCCGACGACGCGGATGCCGCGAAGGTTACCGCGGAGTTCAAGGACGGCTTGCTGACGGTGCGCGTCGCCAAGAGCGAACAAGCGCAACCCAAGTCGATCGACGTGAAGTTTTCGTAACCCCACTGCTCGTGCAGTAACCTACCAGCCGGGCGCCAGCAAAGGACGGCGCCCGGCCTCCTTCATTTGCGATTTACGATTATCAGAACGATGACGGCGTAGGCGCCGCGCTGCTGAAAATCGTAAATCCCAACCGCCCGGTGGTGAAATAGAATCACGGCTGGCCTACACCCAGCAGTCGAGGGAGCATAACCTTCCCGGGTGACCATCTTGTATCCACGGTTTGCGCGGACGTCTTCCTTTCGTTCCGGAATCCCGCCCCGACGCGCAAATCGTAAATCGTAAATTCCGCCTGCCTCGTGGCGCAATTCGCAGCGCGCCGGGTTCTGACCCCGGAGTTTCCGGTGCAAATCCGGACGAGGCGGCCAATTTCTGGTGCCCACAACAAAGAACAAACACCGAACGTCGCGTTGAGGCGTTGAAGCGTTGAAGCGTGAATCGTTAAATCGTTAAATCGTGAAAGGTTAGAATATTGAATCGTAATGCTGGTCCGCCGATTTCCCGACTAACGACGTAACGACTTTAACGACCTAACGATTTAACGATTTAACAAAAACATGTCCTACATCCTGACCCAGCCCGTCGTGCTCGTGCTGAACCGGCACTGGCAGGCCATCCACGTGCGCACGCCCGCGGAGGCCTTCTGCATGTTGGCCACGGCCGTGGCGACCGCGCTCGACATCGACGGCGACGACCACATCCGCCCTGTGACGTGGGAGGAATGGCTCACGCTGCCAATTCGGGCGCAGGACCGCGCCGTGTCGACCGTGCGCGGACCCGTCCGCGTGCCGACCGTCATCGTGGCGGTGAACTTCGCCTGCGTGCCGAAGAAGCGCCCCAAGCTCAGCGCCCGCTCGATCCGCGAGCGCGACCGCAATCGCTGCCAGTACACCGGCGCGCTCCTGCGCCCTGAGGACGGCAGCCTCGATCACGTCGTGCCGCGCAGCCGTGGCGGCCGGGACACGTGGGAAAACCTGGTCTGGGCCAGCAAAAGCGTGAACACGAAGAAAGCCGACCGCCTGCCGCACGAAGCCGGCCTGAAACTGCTCAGCGTCCCGCGCGCGCCGAAGGAACTGCCGGTCACGGCCCTCCTCCGCAACGCCCACAGTGTCGCCGAGTGGAAAGTGTTTCTAAAGGAATGAAATGACGGGAGAGCGGGCGTCAACGCTCGCTCTCCCGGAACCGAACGATCAAACTCTGATGAAGGGTTGCATCCGGGCGCCGCGTCGACGCATCGTCGAAGCGGAGATGCAACCGACGCTGGGGTTGTGGGAAATTGTGACGAATCCCGTTTGGGATTCCGATTAGCCAACGAATGACAAGAGTTGATTATGGGCGCAACCCGGGACGATTTCATCAAATACCCGCGCACGCCGCATCTGTTCGGCTCGATGGGTACGGACGACGATAAACACCTTGGCCGCGAGGAATCCGAGGCGTTCATTTCCGATCCGTCGCTCGTGGTGGAGGAGAAGCTCGACGGCACAAACGTGGGCATTCATTTCACCTCGTCGGGCCGGATGGTGCTGCAATGCCGCGGGCACGAGATCACCGAAGGGATGCATCCGCAATACGACCTGTTCAAGCAATGGACGGCGGTAAAGCGGCCCGTGTTGGAAGCGATGCTGGGCGGCCGGTTCATCCTCTACGGCGAATGGCTTTACGCCAGGCACTCGGTCCATTACCGCAAGCTGCCGCACTACTTTTTCGAGTTCGACATCTACGACAAGGACGCGGAGCTGTTTCTTGACCTTGTCACACGACTCCGATTGCTCGAAGGAACAGGTCTTCAAACTGTGCCGGTCCTGCATCGCGGCCGTGCCACGGTGGACGAATTGCTAGAGCTAATTGGCCCGTCGACCTTCGACAGTGCATTTGAAAATCCCGTTACGGGTAAAACCGACGACCTGATGGAAGGACTTTATTGCCGTACAGAAGCAGAAGGTCGAGCCACCGGCCGCGCCAAAATGGTGCGCCCCGAGTTTGTGGAGAAAGTGAAACAAAGCGAGCATTGGCAGCATCAGAAGATGATTCCGAACCTGCTCGCGGCTGGAGCGGATATTTGGGCGTGAAAACCTGGGCCGACATGCAATGTGCGAGCAACGCACAAATCCTGGCGTGGGCGGAAGCCCAATCCTGGGCGCGCGACATGGCCGCCTGCCAGCAAGACGCCCAGTGGCACGCCGAGGGCGATGTCTGGACCCACACGAAAATGGTCTTCGCTGAACTGGAACGCCTGGCCGAATGGCCAGCACTCGATCGCGCAACCCAAATCAAGCTGCTCTTTACCGGGCTCTTTCATGACTCAGGCAAGCCAGCAACGACTGTGCTGGATCCAGAAACGGGCCGGACGCGTTCGCCGAAGCATGCACTTGTGGGGACAGAGATTGCCCGCCGCGTGTTGCGCGAGTTGGAGTGCGACCTCGTTTCGCGGGAGGAAATCGCGGCGTTGGTTCGATTCCACGGTCGACCACCGTATCTGCTGGAGAAAGCGAAACCAGAGCACGAGGTCATTTCGCTCTCGTGGCTCGTGAACAATCGCTCGTTGTATCTCTTTGCGCTCGCCGACACGCGTGGCCGTCATGCGACCGAGACGAGCCGGCCCGAGGAAAACCTTCAGCTTTGGAAACTGGTTGCGGAGGACCACGGCTGCTTTGGTCGTCCATACGCCTTCGCCAATGACCACGCTCGCTTCTTGTTTTACCGCGACCAACTCACGAGCCTGCACTATGTGCCGCACGAAGTCTTTCGCTGCACGGCAACCCTCCTCTCTGGCTTGCCAGGGTCGGGCAAAGATACCTGGCTTGCAAAACACCGCCCGGCGCTGCCTGTGGTTGCGTTGGATGTCATTCGCGACGCGCTCGATGTTGATGCGACAGACAATCAAGGCGGAGTCATCCAAACCGCGCGTGAGAAATGCCGTGAACATCTGCGCGCTGGCAGGGACTTCGCCTTTAACGCAACGAATGTCACCCGTCAGATGCGCCATCGTTGGATCGAACTCTTTGCCGATTACGGCGCGCGGGTCGAAATTGTTTATCTTGAGCCGCCCATCGCGACCCTCCTGGCCCAGAACAAGGGCCGCGCTCATCCCGTTCCGGAGAAAGTCATTCTGCGGTTGGTCGAGAATCTTGAACCGCCTACGGTGACCGAGTGCCATTCGTTGAGGTTTGCCTGATGTCCCGAAGCAAACACAGGGGACCCCTGAACCCTTCCGCCGCAAAAATATTGTCATGGCCTTACCCCTTTTTGATCGTTGACGCATCGTCGCTCGCCGCTACGATGCGCGGCCTGATTTTTGTAAAACAACGCAAACCCAAGTACGCACATGCCAGTTAAAACCGCCATCAATGGATTTGGCCGCATCGGCCGCCTTGTCTTCCGCGCCATTGCCGAACAAGGCCTTCTCGGCAAGGATCTTGAGGTTGTGGCCGTCGGCGACATCGTTCCCGCGGACAACCTCGCTTACCTGCTCAAATACGATTCCACCCAGGGCCGTTTCCGTGGCACGGTCGACTCGCGCGCGTCCGTCGAGGCGGTCGCCAAGGCCAAAGCTGAGGGCAGGAAGCCCGAGGAAACCGATCACGACACGCTCATCGTCAATGGCCGGGAAATCCGCGTCGTCAGCGCCAAGTCGCCCGCGGACCTTCCGTGGAAGGCGCTCGGCGTCGAACTGGTCATCGAGTCCACGGGCCTCTTCACGGGTGAAGCGAAGTTCAAGGAAAAGGACGCGACCACGGGCAAAGAGGCCGAAGTTGTGCGCAACGCCTGCCACGGCCATTTGCTGGCCGGCGCGAAAAAGGTCCTCATTTCTGCTCCCGCCAAGGGTGAAGATATCACGCTCGTCATGGGCGTGAACCATGACAAGTACGACCCCGCGCGCCACAATATTATCTCCAACGCCAGTTGTACCACCAACTGCCTCGCCCCGCTCGTCCACGTTTTGCTCAAGGAAGGCCTCGGCATCGAGGAAGGGCTCATGACGACCGTGCACAGTTACACGGCCACGCAAAAGACCGTGGACGGCCCCAGCAAGAAGGATTGGAAAGGCGGACGCAGCGCCGCCATCAATCTCATTCCTTCCACGACGGGCGCCGCGCGCGCCGTCGGCTTGGTCTGCCCGGAGGTCAAGGGCAAGCTCACGGGCATGGCCTTCCGCGTCCCCACTCCCACCGTCAGCGTGGTGGACCTCACCGTGCGCACGGTGAAGGAGACCAGCTACGCAGCCATCTCCGCCGCGATGAAAAAGGCGAGTGAAACCTACCTCAAAGGCATCCTCGAATACACCGCCGACGAGGTTGTGAGCACCGACTTCATCCACAACCCCGCCTCGTCCATCTACGATGCCGGCTCCGGCATCGAGTTGAACAAACGCTTCTTCAAACTGGTCAGTTGGTACGACAATGAGTGGGGCTACAGTTGCCGAGTCGCCGATCTGATCAAGTACATGATCGGCCTCGGCTTCTAGTCGCATGTCAGGCGGCTGAAGCCGTAACGATTCAGTCAACCAGTGAATGGACACAGGCTGACCTTGAACCAGCCCGCGTGTGGTGTTCTCATCCCCGGCAACGTTCCTGTGCCATGATCTCGCAAGCCGAGTTGTTTCAACTTCCGGTTCCAGTTCCACCCGCTCGACCCGCCGGACCCGTCGGCGACCTCGCCTTGGGATTGGCTTCATTCCGCGAATTTGGCGAGGCGACGCGCACGATGGAGACCTGTTCGAAGTCGTTCGACGGCGCGCCGCTCACTGTGCCGACCTTTGTGAACGAATTCTGGACTGCCCGCCAGCGCCAGGCGCACAGCTTGCACGAGATTTCCTACCGCGCCTGCTTCAAGCCGCAGCTCCCGCGTTTCTTCATTGAACGGCTCACACAGCCGGGCGAGCTCGTCTACGATCCTTTCATGGGCCGGGGCACAACACCGCTGGAAGCGGCCCTGCTCGGCCGTGTTCCGCTGGGCTGCGACGTGAACCCGCTATCCGTCACGCTGACCCGTCCCCGGCTGCGCCCGCCGACCCTCGAGGGAGTTGCAGCACGCCTTCGAGACATCGACTTCACCGACGCGGGCGAGGAACCCGAAGAACTCCTGGCTTTCTATCATCCTTCGACGCTCCTGCAGATCTCCGCTCTAAGGAAATATCTCCAATCGCGCCGCGATTCCGGCGCGCTGGACGCAGTGGACGATTGGATCAGCCTGGTCGCGCTCAACCGGCTCACGGGTCATTCCCGTGGTTTCTTCTCCGTCTATACCCTGCCGCCCAATCAAGCGACCTCCGTCAAGGCCCAGCTCAAGATAAACGAGAAACGCAGCCAGGTCCCACCGCCGCGCGATGTGCCGCGTATCGTGCTCAGGAAGACAGCTGATCTTTTGTCCGATTGCACTCCAGAGACGCGGCGCACGCTGGAACAGACCTTCTCGTGCGCCCAGCTTTTGATCGGTTTGAGCGAGCACACACCGGAGATTGCCAGCGGTTCGGTCAACCTGGTGGTCACGTCGCCTCCGTTTCTGGACGTCGTGCAATACGACGCCGACAATTGGCTGCGTTGCTGGTTCCTGGGCGTCGACGTGAAGACGGTCCGCATCACCATGCTAAACAAACTGGAGGCCTGGCAGACGGCGATGGCCGCCGTCTTCAAGGAACTCCATCGCGTGCTGGTTCCGGGCGGCCACGTCGCCTTCGAAGTCGGCGAAGTGCGGGGCGGCTCGCTCAAGCTCGAGGAAGCGGTGTTACCCTGCGGCGTGGCTGCGGGCCTTGCGCCCGAGCTGATCCTCATCAACGATCAGGAGTTCACCAAGACGGCCAACTGTTGGGGCGTCAACAATATGGACAAAGGCACGAACACAAACCGCATCGTTCTCTTTCGCAAACCCTGAAGCAAGGCACCCTGTGTCTTTGCTCGATGCAATCATCGAGCACTTCGGGCCAGTGGCGCCAGGCGCAAGTCCCGCAAGGTCAGGTCGTTCTTCTTCTAGTGCCCTCTGAGTATGGCTACTGACCCTTGCTTTACCCTTTTTCCTTGTAACAATTTCGGCCCCTCATTCGTTATATCCGCTGGCGGGATGATTCGTGAACTCGAATTCAAATTCCTCAGTGAGCGGCATAGTGATGAGATCTATCGTTACGCGCGCGCCTTGCTGGCGAATCAAGCCGATGCGGAGGATGCGACCCAGGAGGTCCTGCTGCGCCTCTGGCGCCATCTGCCCCGGCTTAACCCGTTTAACCTCAGGGCCTGGCTGTTGCAAGCCACGCACCACTATTGCCTCGACCAAATCCGCCGACGGTCGAACGCCGCCGCGCCGGTGTTGCTCGAAGACGGCGTGCTCGAGGAGCAGCCGGACGACCTCGCGGTCAACCCCAGCCTGGCAGCCGATTCCAGCCTGCGCCTCGAACAAGCCCGTCGGGCCCTGCTCCAGCTACCGGAGAACCTCAGAAGCGTCTTCGTCCTCTATGAAGTCAACGGTTTGCGCTACCGCGAGATCGCCGCGACCCTCGGTATCCCCCTCAACAGCGTTAAGGTCTATCTCTCGCGAGCGCGGGAAAGGCTTTCGAATCTGACCCTCCACGCACCGCGCGAAACGCCATGCAAGAAGACCTGACACGACTGGCGCGCGAACTGCGCAAGGAAACCTGCCCTCGGCGCGTCATCGACGAGGCCGTGCGGAGGATTGCGGCCGAAACGCCACCGCCGAGCCGGCTCCGTTATGCAATCCCCGCAACGCTCGCACTTGTAGCCGCGGTGATCCTCTGTGGCCTGCTCGTTCGGTCGCGGCAGACCGAAACGGCCCAACAGCAGGCTCAACGCCGAATGCAGGTCGCACGCCAGACCGAAACCGCTTTGGGTTTAATCGGCACCCTGTTGCTCGACGCCGGCGCCCACTCAGAAACCGTCATTTGCGACCGGGGTATTCCGCCGTTGCGCAATGGACTCGAAACAGCAAAGAACAAAGTCATCCGTCATACAGAACTATGAAAACATTGATCGCCTCATTCATGCTCGCGCTCCTCAACGCGCTTCCCCTGGCCGCCTTCGGACAATCCGGCGTGGAAAAGGACCCGGCCTATCTGCCCATCGACAAGGTGCTCGATCTGAAAACGATTCGGCCGGAAGTGAACATCAATCTACCGCGCTTCCTGCTGAAGGATGCGTTATCCGAGTTGGGCGCCTCGGGCAGCGGTTCGCCCATTGAGGGATTGGATATCGCCGACCTCATCAAAGACGTGAAGTTAATCCGCGTCGTCGTCATCGAGGCCAACGAGACCAATGGGCCGGCTCTGGACAAGGGCATGAAAGCACTCCAGAGCGAGCTGGAAAGCAAATGGACGACGATTGTCAGCGTGCCCCAGGACAAGGAACATGTGGGTGTTTATGCCATGTCGGATCCCGCCGGGGAGTCCACCATCGGCCTGGCCGTGTTGGTCTTTGACGGCAACAATGCCGTCATTGCCAATATCGTCGGCAATATCTCGATTGGTAAGCTGATTAAGGTCGCCTCCCAGTCGGGCAAGCTGCCGAAGGATGTCCTGAAAAAGTTGCAGGCCTTTGGCAATCAGACAAAAGAAAAAGCCGACGAGGGCCCCAAGACCAAAGAGGACGGCACAACTCCGAAGCCGACGAAATAACAGGCTCGGATCAAAGTCGCCGAGCCGTTGCTTAACGCGGGGGAAGCCCGAAGAAAACTTGGGAACTTTGCGGTTAAGCAACCGCCTTAATGGGTGACCCCTTACCTGTTTCTCTGAAGGAGGTAAGTGCCTAGCGCCTCGAGTGCCGCCGCCTTGCCCCGGAAAATCTTCAGCGAGGCGAAAGCGCGGCGCGTCAGCTCGGCGGCTATCTTGCGCGACTTTTCCAGGCCCACGATCGACGGGTAAGTCGCCTTGCGCGCTGCGGTGTCCTTGCCGGCGGTCTTGCCGAGTTGCTCGCTGGTTTGTGTGATGTCGAGGATGTCGTCGATGATTTGGAACGCCAAGCCGACGTTGTAACCGAAGTCGGTCAGTGCCCGGAGTTGGGCTGGCGTGCAGTTGGCGCTCATGCCTCCCAACCGTGTCGAACAGCAAAGCAGGGCGCTGGTCTTCCGTTCGTGAATGTATTTCAGGTCCGAGGCAGCGATGCTTTTGCCTTCGGCTTCCATGTCCGCGACCTGTCCGGCGATCAGTTGGAGCGTTCCGGACGCGTGAGCCAACTCCCGCACCAGCGTCTTGTGCGGATAGCGCGGCCAGCCGCGGGACTGCGCGAGGATCTCGAAGGCCTGCGTCAGGAGCCCGTCTCCGGCCAAAATCGCGATGCCTTCGCCGTAGACCTTGTGGTTGGTCGGCTTGCCACGGCGGAAATCGTCGTTGTCCATCGCGGGCAGATCATCGTGGATCAACGAGTAGGTGTGAATGCACTCGACGGCGCAGGCGGCCGGCAGCGCGTCCGCGTCGCGGCCACCGCAGGCTTCGGCCGCCGCCAGGCACAAGGCGGGACGAATCCGTTTGCCTCCTGCGAAGAGCGAATAGCGCATCGCCGCGTGGATCGTGGCCGGCCGGACCGACGGTCCCGGAAGGAAAGCGTCGAGGGCGTTGTTGACGAGCTTTGAACGGCTGTCGAGAAAGCCCTGAAGATCGAACGTCATCGGATGACGGGCTCCGGCTCGTGTAGCAGTGACAGACATGTAGGAGGTTTTTTAGGGGAGGCTTCGGGGCTGGGCAAGCGCAGATCGGGCGACAAGTTCCAAACGCAAACCTCAAGAAAGCTCCAATTGGCAGGCGCCAAGGCTCCAGAGCTGGACAGTTTGGACCTCGAAGCTTGGAGCTTTTTTGAGCTTTGAACCTGGAACTTCTTCCGGCTCAAAACAAAGTTGGCTTCCCCGGCAGATGCGCGGATAAACTCTCGCCGTTATGCCATCATCACTCGCGAATAAATGGGTTTTGATTACCGGTGCCTCCAGCGGCTTTGGGGCAGGAGCGGCGCGGGCGTTTGCGCGCGAAGGGGCCAACCTGCTGCTGGGCGCCCGACGCATAGACCGCCTCCAGCAAGTGGCCACTGAATGCCGCAAAGCGGGCGCACCCGCGGCTCACGTCCAAGCGCTCGACGTGGCTTCGACGACGAGCGTGAATAAGTTCGTGGATTGGGCGCGCGGCATCGCGGGCAAGCTGGACGTGCTCGTCAACAATGCCGGCGGGGCCAAGGGCCTCGACACCGTGGCTGAAGGCAAGGACGAAGACTGGGAGTTCATGGTGCAGACCAATGTGCTGGGGCTCCTCCGCATGACGCGCGCTTGCCTGCCGATGCTGACGAGCAATCCCGGCAGCAGCATTCTGAATATTGGTTCCATCGCCAGCCGTTTTGCCTACGAAGGCGGTTCGGCCTATTGCGGCGCCAAAGCGGCTGAGTTCATGATTTCGAGAACGTTACGGCTTGAACTGTCCGGCACCGGTGTGCGCGTCAGCAGTATCGATCCTGGCATGGCGGAAACCGAGTTTTCGCTCGTCCGTTTCGCCGGCGACGAGGCACGCGCCAAAAAGGTGTATGAAGGAACCATCCCGCTGACCTCCGAGGACGTTGCCGAAGCGCTGGTCTGGGTAGCCAGCCGACCCCCTCACGTCTGCATCGACGAAATGATCGTCAAATGCACCGACCAGGCGGCCATTCATAAGGTGTATCGGCGGGCCACAAAATAGCTGCGGCCGTTAGGTCGCGGGTCGCTCCCCGATCCCGGCCGAATTCGCCTCGGATGCACCGGCAGGCGAGTGGCGCACGCTACGGAAGATTCCGTCCGTAACACTGCGGGCTTGCGACGAATCCGCTAACTCGCTTCACTCCCGGCACTTGCGCCGTCCGCGGCGCCGGTGAAGTTCGCCACAACGCCAAACGTCTATCCCCAAACATCCGAATTCATGAGGATCCTACGGAACACACTACCCAGTCTGGTTTGCATTCTGTTCATTGCCGCATTGCCAGCCAGTGCTCAGGAAAAGCCAACCCGCAAACCACCTGTGCTCCGCCGCGGAGCCTCTCATAACATCCCCGCCAGTGCGAAGGCCGCCAGCCAACTGGCCTCAAGCGTCGATGTCGGTGACGCGTACCTTACGCCGGAGGGTCCGCGGAAGCTTTCGCGGCTGGCAGGCGCCGTCGCGGTCGCAGCCAACAGCGACTCGCCGCAATTCCGGGAACAACTCCTGTCCGCGGACAAGCCTCTGTCGGGCTACAAAGTCGGTGACCAGCGTGGCCATGGCGTTACCGTCCTGATGGCGCCGTCCGTGCGCAAGAGCGAGGAGCTCAAGACGCCTGCGGCGTTGGACCGCTTGCTCCAAGCGGTCCGCGCGACCCCCGCTGGCAAGTCTGCCAATCCCGTCTTCATTGATCCCGTGAGCGGCCTGCAATTGCTGGCCACGGCGGAACTGGTCGTTTGCCTGAAGCCCGGCACGGATCCCAAGGCTTACTTCGGCGCCCAGTGGAAGGACGCACGGCCACTCTGGGGCACCCCAGACCAGTTCATCCTCACGCTGGCAAACGCGACAGCGGAGGAACTCCTCGCCACCGCCAGCCGCCACGCGTCGCACGCGAAGGTCGCATGGGCTGAGCCGAACTTCATCATGCAGGTCGCGAAGTCCTACACGCCGAATGACAACTTTTTCACCGACCAATGGCACCTCGACAACAACGGCCAGTTCGGCGGCTCGACCAACGCCGATGTGCGCGCGACGGGCGCGTGGGACATTTCTCTAGGCAATCCGAACATTGTCATTGCGGTTATCGATGACGGCGTCCAATGGGATCATCCCGACCTGCTCGACAACATCTTCATCAACTCCGGCGAGATTGCAGGCAACGGCCTGGACGACGACGGCAATGGATTCATCGATGACGTGCGCGGTTGGGACTTCTACTCCAACGACAACAATCCCGCTCCTGCCAACGTCGACGATAACCATGGCACAGCGTTGGCGGGGGTCGCCGCGGCCGTGGGCAGCAACGGACAGGGTATCAGCGGCATGGCGCCGCGCTGCAAGATTCTTCCGCTGAAAATCATCACGGGCACCGATGGTATTCCCGTGACCGAAGTGAGCCGCGTGCTGCGCTACGCCGCGGGGCTCAATGCACTCGGGCAGCGAGTGTGGCGAGGCGCGGATGTCATCAATATCAGCCTCGGCTTCCCAAGAAGCACCACCGTCGACGCTGCGTTGTCGGCGGCTGCGAGCAGCGGCCGGAATGGCCGCGGGTGCGCCATCTTTTGCGCGGCGGGCAATGCAGCCGGGGCGTGGGTGCCATTCGAGGTCGAGTTCCAGACGCCTGGCAATTACACACTGCGCTGGGAATTCACGAAGGATCAGAACGATCTTTACAGCATCGGGGCCGACACCGTGTGGGTGGACAATCTCGTTTTTCCGGACGGTCGCGTTGAGTCCTTCGAGGGGGGGACGCTTCCGGCCGGTTGGACTACAGGTGGCAGCGCCGCTTGGCGCGTCGTCCAGGAGGGTACAGGTGGAAACCGGGCGCTCACGGGCTGGAATGGGCCAGGCTCGCACTCGATTCGCGCCGGCAGCATCACGCATGATCAGTCGACCTGGGCCGAGGTGACAACGTTCGTCGACAAAGGCATTCTCCGGTTCTGGGCCTGGACGGAGAGCGAAGCGGCGGATTTCGAAGGTGAATTCGTTGGGTTCGACGTATTCCATTTCATCGTGGATGGCACGGAAATCGACTTCGACTACGGCGTGCCCATCCTGCGCAGCGGCGTCACCTACCCCGGCAGCCACGCGGCGACCTTCGCGGTTGGGGCCAGCACTGATTTCGACTTTCGCGCCGACTACAGTCAGTTCGGTGCGGACCTTGATTTTGTTGCCCCGAGTGACGGCGGCAACGCGAACATCACAACCACCGACCGCCAAGGTTCCGACGGCTACAACCCGGCCAATGGCCTGGACGGAGACTACACCCATGACTTTGGCGGAACGTCTTCGGCGACGCCGCTGGCCTCCGGCATTGCCGCGCTGGTGCTTTCGGTCAACCCCTACATTCCGCTGGCCGACCTACGCATGCTGCTCCGGCGTACCAGCGACCATATCGGGAACGTGTTCTACGATGCCAATGGCTTCAATTCGGCCTATGGTTACGGTCGGTTGAATGCCGAGGAGGCCGTGAAGCGCGCCCGGCCGAATTTGATCGTCACGGCTGCCGTCACGGCCAACCCAATAGTCGTCGGCGATGTCACGACCTACACCATCAGCGTCCGCAACAATGGCTCCAGCATCTCCGGTCCGGTCAGCCTCACGAATCGGTTTCCGGACAATGTCCTCCTCGGTCTGGTCACACCCGCCCCATCCGCAAGGATCGGAAACGAACTGATCTTCCACACAAACAGCATGCCCGGCGGCGCGCTCCGCACTTACACAATTGTCGTCACCAATACGACGGCCGGCGCCAACGTCAACATCGCCTCTGTCGGGAACGATGTTGAGGAGACGGAGTTGAACGACAATTCGGTCACAACTCAGACAACGGTCGTGCCGCTGCCGCTCATCTCCATCAACGACCAGACCGTGGTCGAAGCCGATACGACATCGACCAATGCGGTATTCCAGGTCACGATGTCCAATCCCAGTTCGCGCATCGTGACCGTTCGCTACGCGGCGGTGACCAATACCGCTACGCGCGGCCGCGACTTCGCTGCCGCCAGCGGGACACTCAAGTTCCTGCCGGGAGAATCGACGAAAACCGTCACCGTGCGCGTGCTTCCCGATCGCCTGAACGAGAATACGGAGACGTTTTACGTCAACCTCAGCATGCCCGTGAACGCCCTGCTGGCCGACGCTCAAGGCGTGGGCACCATTCTCGACAACGATCCGCTCCCGGCCCTCTCGATTGGAAATGTGAATCGCACGGAAGGCGACTCCCTTTCGGGCGCTGCTGTCTTCAAAGTGCGTTTGACGCCGGCAAGCGGAAGGCCGGTCACCGTGCGGTTCGCGACGGCACAAGGCAGCGCGCTCGACGGCATCGATTTCATAGGGACGAACGGAATGCTGACATTCCTGCCAGGCAAAACGCTGCTCAACCTCCCGGTGCGCGTCTTCGGGGAGAGATTCCGCGAAACCAACGAGTCGTTCTACATGAATTTGAACAACCAGACGGTGTCGACGATGTCGAACAGCCAGGGAATCTGCACGATCGTGAACAATGACGCCCTCCCCAAATTGTACATCAGCGATGCCTCGGTCGATGAGGGCAACAACGGGACGGCGGACGCGCAGTTCAATGTCCGGCTTACTCCCGCAAGCGGGCTGCCGGTGCAGGTGAGCTATTACTCGACGAACGGCTCCGCAGGGAGTTTGGACTTCACGCCGGCGAACGGGGTGCTTTTGTTCGCACCCGGTGAAACGAACAAGGTCGTTTCGGTTCCCGTACTGGGCGACACGCTCAGCGAGAGCAACGAGGTGTTTTCAATACGCCTCCTTGCGCCAACGAACGCCACGCTCGGTGATGCGCTGGGCATTGGGACGATCAGAGACGACGACCCGCTGCCGACATTGTCCATTGGCGATGCCTCCGCGGTGCAGGCGTTGACTGTTACGACGAGCGCCGTGTTCACGGTCACACTGTCGACGGTTAGCGGGCGGACCGTGACAACGCGGTTCGCCACGTCGAACGGAACGGCGGTCGCAAGCGCCGACTATGTAGCCCGAACCGGGACGCTGAAGTTCCCGCCTGGCACGACAAGCTTGACGATCACCACCGTGGTCCAGCGGGCCGTCGTGGGCGAAATCAATGAGAACTTCTACGTGAACCTGAATACGCCCGTGAACGCAACTTTGGCGGACGGGCAGGGGCTGGGGGTGATACTGGCGCAACCGCCGGCCCCGTCGCCCTTGCGGATTGTTGAAGCGCGCTTCGAGAAAGGAGCGCTTTGCTTGCGTTTTAGCACGCAAGCGGGCCGTCGCTACTGCGTCGAACGCGGAACCGAACCCGCGGCCAAAACCGGCTGGAAGCCGGTTTCCGGGGCCGATGACCTTACGGGCACAGGCAGTGTCATCGAGACATTCGACCGGGAAGCCCCCGGAGCGGATCGCGGGTTCTACCGCGTGCGCATGCTCGAGTAGACGGATCCTGCATCCCCGGAGACCCCGTTCAGCTTGTACGTGGCCTGTTCCGTTACACAGCTTCCGGCGCCGGTTGTTCGAGCGTTCCTCTCGAGCGCCTCCAGCGGTGCAGGAGTCCTTGATTCGGGCTGAAAATCCAGGCCAGCGCGAACAGTACGCCGGCCATCACGACCATTGCGCCGGAGACAGGGCAATCCAGAAAGAGCGCGAGGTGAATTCCAAGGACAGAACTGAGCGCGGCGTGCAGCACGCTCAATCCCAGCACGAACGGCAACCGTTGAGAAAGGAGCGAAGCGGTCGCTCCCGGCAGGATCAGCATGGCGATGACGAGAATCGCGCCGACCGATTCGAAGGCGCTGACGACGACGATCGACAGCGCGCTCATCAAGCTGTAGTGGACGACCGTCGCATTGATGCCAAGCGAGAAGGCCAGCGCGGGATCGAACGAGCTGACAAGCAGTTCCTTGTAGAAAACGACGATCAACACCGCGACCAGGACGGCCACCACCGCCATCCGCACCAGCGACGGTGGGCCGAGCACCACTGCGCCAACCTGCACGAAGGGCACGTCCATCGAAATGCCCCCAATCTCCCCGTACAGCACGCACTCCTGATCGAGGTCGACCTTGCTGGCGTACTTGCTGACGAGGATTACCCCAATGGCGAACAGGCTGGAGAAAGTGATACCGATGGCCGCGTCCTGCTTGACGCGCGACTTCTTGTGGATGAGCTCGATGAGCACCGTCGTGACGACGCCCGCAGCGAGGGCGCCGAAAAACATTGCGCCCGTGCCCCGGCTGTTCGTCAGCAGAAACGCGATGACCAACCCCGGCAGGACGCTGTGACTAATGGCATCTCCGACCAGCGCCATGCGGCGGAGGATGAGGTAATTGCCGACCAGCCCGCAGGCCGCCGCCACCAGGAAACCCATGAGCGCCACCCAGCCGAAGCTCGCGAACTCAGTCGTCCACGGCTGCACGAAGACGCGATGGAAGTCGAATGGAGGGATGAGGTTCATCTCAAGTCGGTTTCCCGTAGCCAGTAAGTTCGATCGGCCGCTCCGGCGGCGCCGCGCCACGTTGCATGTCCGCAAGGCCTGGGATTGGACGGCCGTGCGGGTCGTGTGTGGCGTAGGCCAGACGGCGTTCCAGTTCGCGCACTACTTCGTCGCCGAGCACGTGCTCAATCTTTTCTGCGTCCTCATGGACGTGGTCGGCGGCGATCTGCGCGGCGTTCGTCAAGTAGAGTTCCCAGAGGCGGTGATTGCGGACGATGGCGCAAGCCAGTTGCCAGCCCGAAGGAGTCACCGCGATGGCATTGCCTTCGTCGTGCGTCGTCGCCAGGCCGTGCCGGCGCAACTCTGCCGATTGCGCGGCGACTTCCTCGACGGTTTCGCGGCGCCGTTCGGCCAGTTCGCGGAGGGAGACACTCTCGCCCTTGAAGTCGCGGGTTTCGAGCACCTGGTAAATGGCCTTGAGCGTATTCTCGCGCTGGATGCGCAGGACCCGCGAGCGCTGCCGCAGCCAGCGGCTGACGACGCCGTGGCGCGGCCCGAACAGGAATGCGAGTCCGAACACCGCGGTCGCGCTGAGCACCATGAACGGGCCGGTCGGAAGGTTCGGCCCCACGAAGCTGGCGAAGCACCCCAGCGCCCCGGCCAGCAGCCCGAACAGCGCTGCCAGCCCTAACATCCGGTGCAATCGATCCGTCAGCAGGTACGCGGCGGCGGCCGGCGTGATCAGCATCGCCGAGACCAGCACCACGCCCACCGCCTGCAACGCGATGACTACCGCGAAGGCCAGCAGCAGCATCAGCCCGTAGTGAATCACCTGCGCCGGAACGCCTGCCACCCGCGCGAAGCCCGAATCAAAACTCGTTACGAGAAACTCCTTGTAGAACAGGAACAGCACGACGACGACGAACCCGGTGACGATGGCCATCAAACGCACGTCTGCCGCACCGAGCGCCGCGGCCTGGCCGAACAGGATCTTGTCGAGGCCGGCTTTGTTGCCCGTTGGCAGCCGCTGGATCATACGAATCAGGCAAATTCCCACGGCGAAGAACGTAGCGAGCACAAGGCCCAGCGCCGTGTCCTCTTTGAGCCGGGTGGTTTCGGTGATCCAGCGGACGATCACCGTCCCCAGCAACCCCGCAACGGTCGCACCGACGAAAATCGCCACTGGATCTTTGGAGAGATTCCAAAGGAATCCAAGCGCCACACCCGGGAGCACTGCGTGCGACAGCGCATCGCCGACCAGTGCCATGCGGCGGACAACGATAAAGCTGCCTAGCAGACCGCAGGCGACGCCCAGGAGCATCGACCCAGCCAGTGCGTAACGAACCGCAGGATCCTGGAAAGTGAAGAAGCGAAAGGCCTGTTCGGCCAGGCTGGTCTCGCCGAGTTCAGAGATCTTGGCAGCGCGGGCGGTCGGGACGAACAGGAGGAAGCAGAGAAGCACGAGGAGAGAGGATAGAAGACAGCCACTCTTCCGTGACGAATGTGATGGGGTCAGCGCGCGCTTCATCGGTGCTATCCTCTCGCCGCTAACCCCTCTGCCTCACCGCTTCCGCCACTTCGGACAGAATCGTCAGCCGCCCGCCGTATGTCTTCTGGAGCAGGTCGAACGTGAATACTTCCTCCGTGGGACCGAAGGCGACCACGCGCATGTTCAGCAGCAACAGCGTGTCGAAATAATTCCGCGCCGTTGGCAGATCGTGATGCACGACCATGAGGGTCTTGCCCTGTTGTTTCAGTTCGTGGAGCAACGTGATGATGGCCGACTCGGTGGCTGCATCGACGCCGGCGAACGGTTCGTCCATGAAATAAAGGTCACTCTCCTGCGCCAGTGCGCGAGCCAGGAAGACGCGCTGCTGCTGGCCGCCGCTGAGGTTTGAAATCTGACGGTTGGCAAACGGCAGCATCTTCACTTTGTCGAGGCATTCGCGAGCTTTGTCGTGATCCCTGCGGCCGGGGCGGCGCATCAGCCCAAGCCGGCCGTATCGGCCCATGAGCACCACGTCCAGCACGCTCACAGGGAAATCCCAGTCGACGGACTCGCGCTGGGGCACGTAGCCGACGCGAGTCAGGTTGTTTTTCACCGGCTCTCCGAAGACTTTGACCCAGCCGCTGCTCACGGGCAGCAGGCCCATCGCGGCTTTGATAAGCGTGGACTTGCCGGCGCCGTTGGGGCCGACGATCCCGACGAGCCTGCCGCGTGGCACGGCCAGATCGATACCCCAGAGCACGGGCTTCTTGTGGTAAGCCACCGTCAGGTCGTGGATTTCCAGCGGAGGCGCCGTTTCGCCAGAAGCCAGTGGAACGGTAACGCGACTTGCCAGCGGTTCGACGACGTTGAGCTGGGGGACAGGGACCGGATTCATGGATGTCACCTTAGCGCGTTCACCACGGTGTTGAGATTGTGTTTGATCATCCCTTCGTAGGTGCCCAGGTCGTAGCCGTTCTCGATTTGGCCGGGTGTGCCCATCGCGTCGGAGAACAGCTCGCCGCCGATTTTCACCCCTGCGTCCTGGCTGATGCGCTTGATGGCGTTGGGCGAGACGCTCGATTCGACGAAGATGGCCTTCACCTTGTTCTTCTTGATGAAATCGACCATCCGCGTCATCGCGGCGAGATTGGCTTCCTCAACCGTCGAAACGCCCTGCAAGCCGACGACCTGGAATCCGTAGGCGCGGCCGAAGTAATTAAACGCGTCGTGGCTGGTGATGAGGATGCGCTTGTCGGCCGGCAACTCGGCGGCCTTCTTCTGTGCCCAGGCGTGCAACTCCGCGAGTCGCGCCTGCGTTTCCTTCCCGCGCTGCTCGAAGTAGGCGCGGCTCTTGGGCTCGAAGTCGCTCAATCCCCTCACCACGGTCTCGATACATTTGGACCAGAGCGGCACCTCGAACCACACGTGCGGATCGTAGTGCCCGGCGAAGTCCGGCGGCTCCAGCAGTTCCTTCTCAGGGATCGACTCGGTGACCGGGTAAACGTGCTTCTTGGTGCGGGCGAGCTTGGCAAACATGTCCTGCAGCTTCCCCTCCAGCAGCAGGCCCGAGTAAAAGATTACCTCGGCTCGCTGAAGTTTCGTGATGTCGGACGCCGCCGCCTTGTAAAGGTGCGGATCGACGCCCGCGCCCATCAACCCTTCCACCTCGACGCGATCGCCGCCGACGCTCTTGACGAGGTCCGTGACCATCGTGGTGGTCGTGGTGACCCGGATGCGTCCGGGGCCGCTCTCTGAACCGGCGAACACCGGAAGGCGCAGCAGTAATGCACTCAATAGCAGGAGCAAACCCGCGCCGCCCAAGGACCAGCCCATCGCGCGTAGTCCAATCAAAGAAGAAACGTTTGGCTTTCTCATGCCGGGGAATATGCCTGCGGCAAGAGTTTAATGCAACAACAAAAGTTAGGCATTCCTATCTTTGGTTTGTTCTTCGAAAACTCAACGGTGCCGGCGGCCAGGGCAGCGCTTTTTGTTTGAGGTCGATTCTTCGCGGTTCCAACTGCACAATCGCCCTGCAACATGCGTCCAGTTGACATCCAACCCATTGGGAATGAACTCGCTATCAAGTGGGATGACGGAAGCGAGAGCTACATCCCTTTGGAAAAAGTCCGACGCCTTTGTCCTTGCGCGAGTTGCAAAGGTGAGACGGACGTCATGGGCAACGTTTACAAGTCGCCCGACAAGCCGCTGTCGCCTGCGGCCTTTCAGCTCATACGTTGTTCGATTGTGGGCGGTTACGCCGTTCAGCCGGTATGGGCCGATGGGCATAGCACTGGCCTATACTCGTTCGACTACTTGAAACGCGTGGCGGGGCTGCCTTGGCCGTGACGTCCCTCGATTCAACTCCCGCCCCATGCCGCAACGCACGATTGGCCGTCGCATCATGACCCTGATCCTGGTTTGCCTTGGTCTCTATGCCCTGGCTGCCCTTGCGGTGATGCTCCTGCAGCGAGCGATGATTTATCATCCTGGCAGGGCAGCCGCCGGCGTTTTGGAGGCCGCGGCCAACGCTGAGGGCTTCGAACCATGGGCGAATGGCGCCGACACGCGTATCGGATGGAAACGTCTCCACGGCACGGGTGCTGCCCGGGGCCGGGCGCTCATTTTCCATGGCAACGCGGGCTACGCACTCGACCGCGCCGATTACGCGAAAGCATTGCAAACGGCCATGGGGTTCGATGTCTACATTCTGGAGTATCCGGGATATGCGGATCGGCCCGGCGCGCCCAGTCAGAAAGCGTTGTACGATGCCGCGGAGGAAGCCTTCCAACTGTTGCGTCCCAACGGTCCGGTGCATGTGGTGGGCGAATCGCTCGGCACGGGCGTAGCGGCGTACCTGGCGGGGACGCATCCGGAGTCCGTGGGCGGATTGTTCTTATTCACGCCGTTCAACAACCTCGCGTCCGTGGCCCAGCGACACATGCCGATTTTTCCCGTGCGATGGATCTTATGGGACCGGTTTCCCTCGGACGAATTCCTGGAAAAATATCACGGCCCGGTGGCTGTCATGCTGGCGGGGAATGACGAAGTCGTGCCGAACGAATTCGGCCGCCGCCTGTTCGACGGCTATGGCGGACCGAAGAAACTCTGGGAAGTGCCCGGTGCCGCGCACAACGACGTTCACACGCAACCGCCCGAATTCTGGAAAGCCGTGGCGGCCTTTTGGGAATCGCACCGCTGAATACGGAATCCGCTCAGACCGCCCATCCTAGACTAGCCCTGAAACAAGCGCATTATCACCGCCCGATTGGCGGCGTCGGGCTGGATGGGTTTTCTGCGGCAGTTTTTCCTGGATCTGTGGCGACGAGGCTCCTGGCTGGAGGCAGAAGGCCTCGTCCTGGGATCGAAACCGCTGGTGAGTGACCTTTTGGTGGTGTTTTTCGCTGCAGACGAAGACGGCCCTGCCGCGAACCTTTTTGGACGGCGACGTTTCCCCGATGCATCCTCAGGTTGGAGGTAAACGGACAATCCGCCCAAAGGTCGCAAAGAAGTCCTTCAGCCACCGATTGTAACTGAGAATCCGCCACGTGATCTTGCGTGCCGTGCGCACGATCTGGCAGGGGAGCTGGACAATGGCTTGCAAGAAACTGCGAAACTCCATCTTCAACAACTCCAGTCCCGCCGCCCGCTCCGGCACCAAGAGCGCAAACCAGGCTTTGAGATTCCACGCCAACGCCGCCATCACCATATACGCCCAGTTGCTGTTCAAGTCATCCACCGGCATGCGCATGGCGTTGACCCCGTTCTTGAGCTGTTGGATCACATTCTCCTGAACGCACCGACCGTTGGCCAGGCCGACCACCTCGGCCGTGCTCAAATCACTTCGATTGGTCAGATAGAAAAAGTAGCGAACATCTTCGAAGAGTTCGCGCTGGCCCCGTTGCACGCTGAGATTCTTGCGCACCACCACCAGCCGATAACTGCGTTGGCACTTGACCGGCTGGTAGTCCATCTCGGCCACATCCTCTCCGACTAACACGATGTTCTGATACTGCTTCTCC
>Ga0134127_10000204_pt1 | contig 70083 bp, 47 predicted proteins | sample KB31753_FD_96459 | JGI IMG/M metagenome (GOLD analysis project Ga0134127, IMG submission 96459) | Terrestrial soil microbial communities with excess Nitrogen fertilizer from Kellogg Biological Station, Michigan, USA - KB3-175-3 | ecosystem: Environmental > Terrestrial > Soil > Unclassified ... | reverse complement strand
GGTCATCTTGCTGAGCACGTAGTCGTAGATGGCCCGCGCTTTCTCCAAAGTGGATTGCTTGCCGGCGGTGACTTCGCGGGACAGTTTGCGAATCTGGTCGTCCACGAGCACCAGCTTGTCCGGTTGCTTGAAAAGGGCGAATTGCGCGTCGTCGTCCTGCCCGTCGCTGGCCAGTCGGCTGAAGTCGAGGCGAATCTCCTGACGACGGCAAATGAAATTCATTCTGAGTTTGTTGCTGGAAGCAGGATTTTCGATTTCCCAGTAGGCAATCTTGTTTCCGTACTTGGGTTCGATGCCCAGCTGCGGTCGTTGGGAGAAGGACAATTCCCGAATCCGCTGCACGGTCGAGTTCTGGGGCACTGGCATCCAGACCCGGAGCCGTTTCGCGCCGTCGGGCACGCCGGACACGGTTCCCACATATTCGACGGCAAAGATGCGCACCGTGGCGCGCTGGAGATATTCCGGAGCGACGACTTGCTGCGTCGAAGCCTCTTTGTCCGCAGCCGGGGCGCTCGACAGCGACGTTGCCGACAGGCAAATCAGCATCCAGGCAATTTTGGCATGGTTCATAAAATTCAGATCAAGGATTGAGTAGGTCGGTTTCCAGGTCGCTGGCAGGTCACGAGCACGACCTGTGACGGGCTTGAACCTTTCCTGAACAACGCTGCGGCTACCCGCTCGCGTGACATCGGCCTCCTTGAATTACAATGGCCGAAAACCGAACCAATACTCAGGCGGCGTCAGCCATGAAGAATCGAAGGGAGGCCGTGAGGAAATGGTCACGCCACTTCACACAGCCCGAAGTCAGGTGAATGGCTTGACGAAGAAAAACGACCGCGCGGTCCGCGGAATCTGGCTCGAAGCGGTCATGTTGGTAGAGCCAGATTATCCCTGTGCTGGCGCGGAGCAAGACATTAGTCTAGAGTGATTGCCAAAAGTCATTCCCGAAATGGTGGGCACCGCCCTGCTGGGCGCCGCGGCAAACCGGCAGGTTTGCCCCACCATTTCGGAAATGACTTTTGGCAATCAGTCTAGTGGTTTGAGGTTGCTCCTGAACGTTTTCCAATCTGGAATCGGCGAATCAGAAGCGCCTCGCGCCGGCGAGGACGCGATGAACATCCGTATGAATCCATTCGACCTGCATCGAATTGCCTGCCAATCCCTGGCGACGTTGTGCGCCCTGTCGCTTGCGCCGCTGGCCATGGCGCAACGCGCCGCGGCGCCCGACCCTTCCAACGCACCTCCCGTCGAGCTCGTCCTGGTGGAACCGGAGTCGGCGACGGCTGGCGTCGTGTCGCAGTGGAAAAAGGAAGGGTTCAAAGCCGTGGCCGTGGTGCTGGAGGAACGGACCAGCGAAGCCGGTTATCGCGAAGCAGCCCGGCGCATCTCGGATGGCGGACTGGACGTCTATTACTGGATCGAAGTGGCGCGAAACCCGACGATGGCCACGGCCCACCCCCGCTGGATGGCGGCACTGGGTTCGCACGACGATTGGCAAAAGAACTTTCCCAAGTTCCCGGAGCCGGGCGTTGGCGAAGTGGCGAAGGCTTTTCCCTGGGTGCCAATCAATTACCGCGAATCGTTCGACGCGCATCTGGCGCGCATCGAGCAATTGCTCAAGCGCGCGCCAACCGGCTGGCGCGGTCTGTTGTTGAACGATCTCCAGGCCGGGCCCAGTTCCTGCGGCTGCGGCAACCTGCTCTGCCGATGGGCGGTGGATTACCACGTTCGCTCGACGGCAACCAAACTGGCTGGGGACATGGTCGCGGCCAACTTCGTCGCGGAAGTTCGGAAGCGAGTGGCCGGCAAAACGGTCATTCCCGTCTGGACCACCGAGTGCGAGAGAGCGGACCTACCCTCGGAGAAGAATCATGGCCTCGCGGGCACCGGATTGTGCGGCACCGTGGGTTGCGCCACGGGCGCGTGTCCCGAGGAGTTCACGCGACAGTGGTCCGCGCTGGTGTCCAGCCACGACGGCCCCATCGGCTTGCTGGCGATGCACACGGTGTTGCAGCGGACCCAGGTGCAATTCGGAGGAGGACCCGGATGGGTGACCAACGCCATCGCCTATCTGGATCAGACCATTCCCGGCCATAAAGGCAACGCAGCCTCGCGCGACCGGCTCTGGATGGTCGTCGAGGGTTCCCGGGCTGGCGAGGTGGAAACCGCTCGGCAATTGGCAGCCAAAGCGGGGGTCGGCGCCGTTATCGTAGCGCGCGCCAAACTCGATCAGTCGTACGAACCACGGATGGTTCCTGTGAAGTAGATCCCAGTTTAGTGAGATCCCAGCTTAGTGGAGTTTAGACTGGTTGCCAAAAGTCATTTCCGAAATGGTGGGGCAAACCTGCAGGTTTGCCGCGGCGCCCAGCTGGGCGCCGCCCACCATTTCGGAAATGACTTTTGGCAATCACTCTTAGGTGAGCAGCCGTCGCGGCTGTCTCCGCAGGCGACTCGCCCGCGCGGTGTCTTGCCGCGCAGGCGACCCGCCAGACCGCGCCACCCGCCCTACCAACTGTAGCCCACGCTGAACAATGTCATGAAATCCGCGAACGCAGCGTCGCCTTCATCCCCGGTCGCATCGGCCTGCCGATTCCGGTAAAGAGCCACCGGCGCGCTGAAGGCGACAACCCAGCTCTTTCGCTGAAACACCACGCCTGGCTCTATGGAAACGGCGTAGCCGGGACGGCGCCGGCCGTCATCGCTGCCAAAGAGATCCTCGGGCGGGGTACCCTCCAGGCGCGCTCCAAGGCTAAACGAGAGCCCTGCTTTGGGCAGAAACATATACCCTGCGCCCAACCGGAACAGGTACGAATCACCCGTCGACCAAACCTCGGTGCTGGTCTGCAGATTGCCGGAGATGACGCCGGCGTCTGTCGCGGGCACGGCGATGTAAGTGCCCGACGCGTATAGAGTGAAGTTCGTGACCACTTCAGCGAACAGATAGGAGTCAAAAATGACGCCCCAGGCGCCGGCGCCGGGCTGAATCGAATTGTCCACGTTGCGTACGTCAGCGCGGGGAGAGTAGGCGCCCGCCGAATTGGTGTCGAAAACCTTGAACACGTCCTTGTGATCCTTCTCGCCCGTGGGGAACAGCACGCCCAGGCCCAGGGAAATATTCTGGCGTTTATTGTTGTCCGGATCGAACAGCCAGAATGTTCCCAGCAATCGCATGTCCCCAAGGCCGTCCGCTGAAGTTTGGTAGCGATCGATCACCGGGCGGTTGCCGAATTCGTTGCGCGGGAGCCTGGGATCCCGGATCGCCTGTTCGCGCGTCGCGAATTGGAATGGAATGGAAAGCGCGACGCTGAACCGTTTGGTCACGGCATAGCCCACCCCGATGTCAATCAGATGGATGTTATTTTCGACCTGGCTGTTTTCCTTCTGACGATACTCCTGCTCGCTGTCGCCGACGAAATGGCGGTCAGAAAACTGCCAGCGATGGCTCAACGAGGCGGTCCACGTGCCTTTATCCTGATACGAGGCTGCGCCCAAACTGGGCGAGCTAATGCGGGCGGTCACTCAGCCCTGCGCAAGAACCTTGGGGCCCGTGGCCAGGACGCCGAGAAAGGCGCCCAGAATGGTAAAGAGGTGAAATCGCATGTGTGGCCGGACGTTCTTAGAGTTCGTTGGTTCTGATGAGTTGTCTGAGAACGGGTGCATGTAACACGCTTTCGAGGCCGAAGTGCCTAACTTTGGGGCGGATTGCCGCTGGGATGCCGCGAACCGCAGGGAAACCGTGGCCAGAGGCTGGCGTGGGGAGTCCCGGCCCTTAGGGGTCATTATGCGTGGAACTCGAATCGACACAGCGCCGCGCAGCCGCAACCGGAACGGAGCGCGGTTTTGGTGAACCGCAGATGAACGCAGATATGACCAACGCTTTCTCAGCGAGCACGTCAGCAATGGTCGGCGTTCCTCTGCCGTGCAAACTTGTCCCTAGAACCTCCATAGCCGCTTTGAGCCAACGCATTTTATGCGTGACGGCGGGGACGAATGGTGGTGACGGCGGTGAGGACGGCACCCGCACCCTGTGCCCGGAGGGCACCAATTTGAGTAGCCCCGGATGCAATCCGGGGTTGGCAATCGCACGGATGGCATTGACCCCGCAGGGGTCGAATCGAAAGCAAATTCGACCCCTTCGGTCGAACCTCACGTGGTGTACTGCCCCGGATCTCATCCGAGCGTTGGCCGTTGGAAAGTTCCTGCGGTCTGCCGATTACAAATCGGCGATACGGCAGAGTGCAACTCTGCGCTACTTGGGTTGCGGCCTCCCCGCGCCGCGTTCTTTGCGGTCAGGACTTCGCGCCAGGAGCACACAACGAATGGAGCAGTGGGCTTAAACAAACTGTCCCTCCGTTCCGTCGGCCTGGATCCGGTTTCACCAGGCGGATGTCTGGTGGACTCCGTGTCGTTGGATGTGCGGCGCCAGCCTCCGGTTATCAAATGCGCCGCTTGAGCCAGGCGGTGAGGACGGCACCCGCACCCTGTGCCCGGAGGGCACCAATTTGAATAGCCCCGGATGCAATCCGGGGTTGGCAATCGCGCGGATGGCATTGACCCCGCAGGGGTCGAATCGAAAGCAAATTCGACCCCGAAACTAACGTGGTGTACTACCCTGGATTTCATCCGGGGCTAGTGAAGCCCGTTGCTTCCCGCCCGCGAGCGTTGGCCGTTGGAAAGTTCCTACGGTCTGCCGATTACAAATCGGCGATACGGCAGAGTGCAACTCTGCGCTACTTGGGTTGCGGCTTCGCTGCGCTGCGTTGCGACGCCGGCCGACGTCACGGCAGACCCGCACGACCGTCCACGGAGGAATACGAGGCCAGCGTCGCCGGTCCGAGCACGCGGACTTCGCGTTGCGGAAACGGTATCTCGATCTTCCGCGTGCGGAACGCGTCGACAATGGCCAGTTTCACCTCGGCCGCCGTGGCACCGAAGTCCGCCAGCTTGCTCCACGGCTTCACCTCGATGTCGATGCCCGAGTCGCCGAACCGGCCGACGGCCACCACCGGGGCGGGATCCTTCAGCACAGTGTCGCTTCTCAAGAGCAGTTCCTGAATGATGTTGATGGTTTCCGGCAGGTTCGTGTTGTAGCCGACGCTGACGGTGATGTCATGCTGCTTGAGCGTGCCGTAATTGTGCAGGATCTCGCCCGAGATTTTTCGGTTGGGGATCACGACACGCGATTTGTCGGGATGGAGGAGCGTAGTGGTGAACAATTCGATGGCAGTGACTTGGCCGCTATTGCCCACGACCTCGATGTATTCGCCGACGCGGAACGGCTTGGTAAAGATGATGAGCAAGCCGGAAACGAGGTTCCCGAGCACGCCCTGCATCGCCAAGCCGACGCCGACGCCGGCCACGCCCAACATGGCGATGAGCGGCGCGACCTGGATGCCCATCGTCCCCAGTGCCACCATGACGAACAGCGCCATGATGAGCAGCCAGGTCACACGGGTGAACAACATGCGCACGGGCGGTTCCATTTCGCGATGTTCGAGCCAACTGCGCAACAGGCGACAGACGATCCGGGCCAGGATCATGCCCAGAACGAGAATCAGGATGGCGCCGATCAGGTTCGGTCCCTTGTTGATGACGTACTTCTTGGCCTCCTCTATCATGACGCTGGCTTGGTTGGTGGTTCCCATAAGAAGTCGAATTGGGTTTGTTTTTGTCTGGACCGGAGGCTAACCAGCGGCGGCGCGAGCGCAAGACGGAAACGACATCGCGGCGGCCTCCTCCGGGCGCCCACGATGCTCGACGAAAACCTCGCTTCCCGGCACGCTGGGTGCAATGCGAAAGCTCCTGACTCTGCCCCTGGCTTTGCTGCTCGCAGCGGGATGCGCCACGCGTTGGCCCGAAAGCCGGTCGCTCTCGCGCTTCGAGTTCACCCAGCCGCAGATGGGCCTGCCGTTCCGCATCGTCCTTTACGCCCCTGACACCAACACCGCCAACACCGCCGCGAAGGCCGCCTTCGCCCGCATCTCCCAGCTCAACGACATCCTCAGCGACTACGATGTGGACAGCGAATTGAGCCGGCTTTCGCGCACATCGGGGGAAGACAGGGCGGTCCCCGTCAGCGCGGACTTGTGGACCGTGCTCGAACGTTCGCAGGCGCTCGCCAAGCGCACCGATGGCGCGTTCGATGTCACGGTCGGTCCCGTGGTGAACCTTTGGCGCAAGGCCCGTCGCGAAAAGAAACTTCCTCCCGCCAACCGGCTCGAGGCAGCGCTCGCAGCCGTCGGCTGGCGCAAGCTGGAACTGGATCCGCGCGCCCGCACCGCGAAGCTGCTCGCCCCCGACATGCGCCTGGACCTCGGCGCCATCGCGAAAGGCTACGCCGTGGACGAGGCGCTTAACGTGCTCCGCGCCCAAGGTGTGACTTGCGCGCTCGTGGCCGGCGGCGGCGACATGGCCGCGGGCGACGCGCCGCCCGGCAAGCGCGGTTGGCGCATCGAAGTCGCCCCGCTCGATGTGTCCAACGCGCCTCCGGCCCGTTTTGTGTTGCTTCGCAACCGCGCGCTGGCCACGTCCGGAGACATCTTTCAGCGCGTCGAGATCGACGGTGTTCGTTACTCGCACATCGTCAATCCGCGGACCGGCATGGGCCTGATCGATCATTCGCTCGTGACCGTGATCGCCCGCGATTGCACGACCGCCGACAGCCTGGCGACGGCAGTCAGCGTCCTCGGGCCCTTCAACGGATTGCAGCTCATTGAACAGACCCCGCGAGTCGCCGCGCATATCGTTCGTCGGCCAGGAGTAGCCATCGAGGTCCACGAATCGACCAACTTCGCCACGTACGAGGATGGGCATGGCGGCAAGTGACCTGCGGGCGCATCTTGAAGATGCGCCCGGTGCGGCCTGGTTGTTGCATAGGATCAACAATGGGTGTTCTCACCCCTCGCCCCGGCCCTCTCCCCGTTAGGGGCAGGGAGCGCGACGGACGTCCAGCCATGACGAAAGCATTCTCCGCGCTTGGCTGCCGTGTGCGCTCGATGGCGCAAACGTACCGTACCGTGCGCGGCTGAACGTTGACCCATTGTACCCGGGTACATCGCGACTCCCTCTCCCCTCAAAGGGGAGAGGGCCGGGGTGAGACCTCGGGCCAGCTGTCTTCTGCAAGAAACCGAGATAGCCCCGTGACGTGCAAGTGACGTGCAAGCGCGCTGTTTTTCGTCTGCAAAGCCCGCCTTGGGGCTGATTTGCTTTGACAAGGCTTGACTGGGGTTAAACCCGCGGCGCTGCGCTGAATAGCGCGCAGGCGCGGTTCGGTTTTCGGCCCAGACTTTGTAAAGGCCAGGCTCTGGTCGGTGGTCCCAAGTTGTTGCCAATCTTCAGTTTGCACGACAAGGCTTGACCGGACTTGACCGGACTTGACCAGGGGGGACTGGCTTTCGGAGCGTCGAAATCCTGCTCGTTGAACTTCATCAGGTTCGCGCCGAGCGGCAGCTGGGCGTTCCGATTGCGAACGCGAATCCCGCTTCCGAGTCTTGGCCACCTCGGAACCCGGAAGCGGCCTGTGCGGCCGAAGCCGCTTCGGCGCGGCGAAGGCCGGGAACCCGAACTGACTTTGGCCCGTTCTACAGTGCATACAACTCTGCACATTGGAACGACGCTATAGCAGCTCCTGCGCAGAAGTGTTAGCGCGAGACGAGCCAAACGAGCGAAACGAGCGAAAACCTGTCGTTGGAGCCGTTTTTTTGCTTCTCCGGCGCGAATTCTGACCGCAAAAAGTCAGCTCCGCCTCCGCGCTTGCCACTGCGCCGGGCTTTCCCCTACTTTCGCGGCACATCAGCTATGAATTCATCCCATCGGTTCAAACTATTCTTCATGATGGTCCTGGAGATCGCCATTTGGGGCGCCTGGTTGCCGCTCATTTTCGGCTATCTTCCGAGCCTGGGTTTTTCACCGACAGACCCACCGAAGGCGTTGGCACCCTACGTGCCCCAGTTCATGAACTGGCTGTTCTCCGAGCAAGGGATGATTCTCAATGCGTTCCCCGTGGCGGCGATCATCGGCATGTTCTTCAGCAACCAGTTCGCCGATCGCCACTTCGCCGCCGAGAAGTTTCTAGCAATGAGCCACCTGGTCGGCGGTCTGGCGATTCTGGGGTGCGGATTCGCGACGTCGTTTTGGCCGTTTTTCTGGCTCATGTTCGTCCACTGCCTGCTCTATGTGCCGACCATCGCCATCACCAACTCGATTGCCTTCGCTCACATGAAGGATCCTCAGAAGGAATTCGGCATCATTCGCATGGGCGGAACCATCGGCTGGATTCTCGTCGCGTGGCCCTTCGTCTTCATCCTGGTCGACTGGCAAGCCGTGCCCGCGCTTAGCCAGACGGGCTTCGTCAAATGGATCGACCAGGTGCTGGCCCACCCGCTCACGGGTCAGGCTTTGCAAGCTGGGGTGAAGAACACATTCCTCGTGTCCGGAGCCATCTCCTTGGCGCTCGCGGCCTTCAGCCTGGTCCTGCCGCACACGCCTCCCAGGAAGAAGTCCGAAGGCGCTGCGGAAGGTCTGGCGTGGCTGGAGGCGCTCCGACTGCTCAAGCATCCCTTCGTGCTGGTGCTCTGGCTCGTGACGTTGGTCGATTCTTTTGTGCATAACTCTTACTTCAATTGGACGGGAATCTTCCTCGGAGCCAGGCCCGAAGCAGGCGGAGTCGGCATCGCCGGCAACTGGATCATGCCCGTCATGACGATTGGTCAGATCGCTGAAATCCTCACCATGTTCATCCTCGGCATCACGCTCAAGAAGCTGGGCTGGCGCGCGACCATGATCCTCGGCATCCTCGGGCACGCGGCGCGCTTCGCCATCTACGCCTTCTTCCCCCAGAGCAAGGAACTCATCATCCTCGTCCAGATCCTCCACGGCATCTGTTACGCGTTCTTCTTTGCCACCGTGTACATCTTCGTGGATGAACACTTCCCGAAGGACGTGCGGGCCAGCGCGCAAGGGTTGTTCAACGTGATGATTCTCGGCATCGGCGCGCTCGTGGCGAACTCGATTTGCCCGAAGCTCCTCCAGGTGACCTTCACCAACAATGGCGTGACGGACTTCAAAGGCCTGTTCCTGGTGCCGCTTGGGGCGGCCATTGCCGCGGCACTCGCGCTGGCGCTATTCTTCCACCCGCCAAAGAAGAAGGAACAGCCGACCCTTGCGGGCACCCCGGCGCCGGCTCATTGATTCCCCTGCCCTGCGCATGAGCATTCCACTTGATCGCCGCGCGTTTCTGGCCCAGGCAACGCTTGCCGTCGGCGCGATTGCGCTGCCAGGCTGTGCTTCGTTGAACCCGTCAAAGAAAACGCAGTTCAAAATCTCCCTCGCCGAATGGTCGTTGAACAAGGCCCTCTTCGGCAAGGAACTCGACCACCTCGACTTCCCCAAGACGGCCCGGCAGGAATACGGAATCGACGCCATCGAACTCGTCAACCAGTTCTTCATGAAGAAGGCGCAGGACAAGGCCTACCTCGCCGAATTCAAGAAGCGCGCCGACGGCGAGGGCGTGCGCGTGTTGCTCATCATGTGCGACGACGAAGGTGCCTTGGGCGATCCGGACGAAGCCAAACGCAAGCAGGCCGTCGAGAACCATTACAAGTGGGCCGAAGCCGCGAAGTTCTTCGGCTGCCACTCCATTCGCGTCAACGCCGAGACGCGCGGCGCCGGCTCCTTTGCGGAACAGCAGGAACGCGCCGCCGATGGCCTGCGCCGCCTGAGCGGCTTTGGCGCGACGCTTGGCCTGAACGTCATCGTGGAAAACCACGGCGGCCTCTCCTCCAATGGCGAGTGGCTTGCGGGCGTGATGCGCAAGGTGAACCTGCCGAATTGCGGCACGCTGCCGGACTTCGGCAATTTCGAACTCGGCGGCGGCAAGGAATACGACCGCTACAAAGGGGTCGCCGAAATGATGCCCTTCGCCAAGGCCGTGAGCGCGAAGTCCCACGACTTCGACGCCGCCGGCAACGAAACTCACACCGACTACCGCCGGATGATGAAGATCGTCCTCGAGGCCGGCTACCACGGTCACCTGGGCATCGAGTACGAAGGCGACAAGCTCAGCGAACCCGACGGCATTCGGGCCACGAAACGCCTGCTGGAACGCGTTCGGGACGAATTCGCGGCGAAGTGAGAAAAGGGCTTGCGCCCTCGCAAGCCGATCCCTACATTGACGCCCCCTTAACCGGACGGGACAGAGGACGAACTCCTCTGAGCATAGCCACAGCGACTTTCGGATCGCGGGGTGGAGCAGCCCGGTAGCTCGTCAGGCTCATAACCTGAAGGTCGTGAGTTCAAATCTCACCCCCGCAACCAATCTTCGGCCCTGAAATACGCGCTTCAGGGCCGTTTTTGTTGGGTGCTTCGCAATGCTCACTTCCCCGCCGGATTGTCGCCTGCGAATTTCCAAGTGGGTTTCGTCTCGCGGGTCAACGGCAGGTTGAGCAGTCCGGCGCGGATGAGTTCGATGGGCATGGTGTTGTAGGCCAGCACCGCATCGTTGAACTGCCGGTCGGTCATCCGTCCTTTGCCCACCAGCTCTTCCCGGAGCGCCCACAGCTGCAACCCTCCGATCATGTAACCGCACTGGTAGAGCGGCGAGTAGCCACCGCCGATGAAACGCCGCACTTCGCCGGTGGCGCCGAGTCGCTCGTGGCCGACTCGCTCCACGAGAAAATCGACCATCTCGGCGGGCTTCATCTGATTCAGGTGGAATTTGAGGCTGACCACGATGCGGGCGCAACGGTGCATGCGCCAGAAAAGCATCCCGACGCGGTCCTCAGGCGACTGCGCGAACCCCTGATTCCAGAGCGCTATCTCCCAATACAACGCCCAGCCTTCCACGAGAAAGGGCGTGCTGAAAAGCGAACGATACGGACGATTTCGCGCGGCGACGAAGCCTTGCAAGTGGTGCCCTGGAATCAATTCGTGCGCCGTAACGATCCGCGTAAAGTGGCGGTTGTTGCCCCGCATCGACATCAGTTTGTCGTCGTGTTTCATCTCGTCCTTGGCGTAGGCGACCATCATGTTTTGGCCGCCGTAGGCCGCGAAAGGCAGGTTCTTCTGTCCTTCCGGAGAGACCATCGACAGCCGCCAGGTTTCCTCGCACAGCGGCGGGACGCTAATCAGGTCCTTTTCCTTCACGAACCGAATGGCCTCGCGCGCCAGATCGGCGACCAGGGCGTCCTGCTTGCCAGGCGGCGCGTAGATAGACTTCACCTTCGCCAGCGCGGCCTTCCAATCGTCGCCAAACCCCATGTCCCGGGCTGCTTTCCTGGCTTCGGCCTCGCACCACGCAAATTCCTTCTCGCCAATGGCGAGCAATTCCTCGGCGGTGTATGGCAGGAACTCGTTGGCGATCTGCTCCGCCAAGGCTTCGGGGCCGATGGGATCCCCGATCAACGGGTCTTCGTCTTTACCTTTCAATCCGGCGACCTCCTCACGCAGATGCTTGGCGTAATCTTCCAGGGCCTTTCCCGCTTCTTCATTTGGCTTTTTCAACCACCACGAATAATCCGGCTGGTAGCCGTCATAGAACGAAAACCAGTTCTTGAGCGTCCCGCGAATCTCAGTCACCGCCGAAGCCGTGCGCCGCGCCAGCGACGGCGAGATTTTGAGCGGACTCTCGTCCTGCTTCTTCGACGCTGGTTTTTCGTGCTCGGCGGACTCCGGCGGCGCATCTGGATGGCTCGCCTTCGAGGAATCGTCGGCCCTGGCTTTTTCCGGTTCGTTCGATTTCTCTTCGCTTTTGGCTTTCTTCCCCTTCTCGAAGCGCTTCTGCAATTTCTTCACCTGCTCTGCCAGCGCGGAAATTTTCGTGGCGGCCGATTGGCTGTCGACTGGCTGCATTCGCCAACGCGCCTGCTCCAATTCCTGCAACGGGCCGCGGAACGCGAGCAATTCGTCCATCTCCGCCAACCGCCGCCTGTCCAGCGCGAGGCGGGACAGTTCGGCCGCGAACTCGACGCGCAGCAACAGGTAATCGATGCGCCCCTGCTGGTTCAGGGCATTGAATTCCACGGCGTCCAGCCGCCGCTGCCAATCCTTGATGAGCGTCTCCATCCGGCCGAATCGGGCTTCCGACCAGGGCAAATCATAGAACCGCGACACGCTGTTCCGATCCGTTTGGTAAAGGAGAACGAAATCCCGGAGTTCCGCGTCCGTCGTTGCACCATGGGTCGAACTCTGCGCGCATAACCTCGTAGTGGCGGCCAACAACAGGGCAAACGCGGTGAACAGTCGGCGCGAACAATGCAAGGGATTCATGCAGGAGAACCAAGGCTTGCGAACTTCGCCCGGGACGTCAATCGCTGCCTTTGCGGGTTCGCTGGGCACGGGCAAATTGACTCCATCGAACCTGCGGCCCTAAGAGAACCGATTCAGGGCCGTTTTTGTTGGTCTCAGGGACCACTGGGAAGGATAATCGCCTCATGAAAACCGTCATCGTCCTCGGCGCGTCAGCTAATCGCGACAAGTTTGGGAACAAGGCGGTGCGGGCTTATGCGCAACGCGGCTTCACCGTGTATCCGGTCAACCCAAGGGAATCGGTCATCGAAGGGCACACCGTATTCAAGAGCATTCGCGACGTGCCGGTGCGACCGAACCTGGTGAGTGTTTACCTGCCGCCAACAACATTGTTGGGGCTGCTGCCCGAAATCGCGGCCAAAGGCTGCGACGAGTTGTGGGTCAACCCCGGCGCCGAATCGCCCGAGGTACTGACCGAGGCGGAACGGCTCGGACTTAACGTCATCCAGGCATGCAGCATCATTGGTGTGGGACTTTCGCCCTCGGCGCTGTAGGTGGGACTGAAAATCGGTTGCGCCGGGCATTGCTCGGCGGGTTGGAGGCCAAGGCTGTCCATGCCGAGCAATGCTCGGCGCTCGAAAGGTCGGCGCGGCCTTGAAGCTCACGTTTCACGCTTCAGGTTTTTGTTTGGATTTGCTGAAAGAATCAGGCTGCGGCCTCCGTATTATGGGTATGAGGCGTCGCAATAATTCGTCCGCAATGACTGGCTGGGTTCGCATCCTCTTCACTCCCGCGCGCGCCGTCCCGACGATGGCAGCCCTGGCGCTGCTCCTGAGCGGTTGCCAACGGCCCAAACAGTCCGCCACTCCTTCGCCCCCGCCAACCTCTTCGCCCCCGCAAACCCGGCCGCCTGTCGCCAGGGACGGCGAGCCGAAAATGGCCAGGCCGCCGAAGCTGCTCGCAGTCGAAGCGGGCTCACCACCCGCTCGCATCGTACGGATTTATTACGCCACGGACCGCGCTGTCACACGCGAAGGCACCTCCATCGTCACTTACACCAACCGTCCCGTGCCGGCCGGCGCGCCTCTGAACCTGGGCACTTGCCAGGTCACCATCCCGCCCAATCACGTGACCGGCCGGTTCGAAAGGCCGTCGCTCATCAAGCTCGAATTCAAGGAGACTCCGGAAAAGCACGTCACCCTCGGGACGGTTCGGCGGCTGGACGCCCCGAAATTCTGGGCCGACCTCCGTGGGCGCGTCACCAACTCCAGCGCCCGCGAAGTTTTTGTTTTCATTCATGGCTTCAACAACACGTTCCAGGATGCCGCGATGACGGCCGGCCAACTTGCGTTCGACCTCGGGTTCGATGACGCCCGCGGCGCACCCATTCTCTACAGTTGGTGTTCGAAAGGTGAGACGACGGGCTACGGCGCTGACGAACTGGCGGTCACCAATACCGTCCAGCGCCTTGAGGAATTCCTGCATCAGGTTGCGCGCGACTCCGGTGCAAACGCGGTGCACCTGCTGGCCCACAGCATGGGCAACCGGGCCTTGACTCAGGCCTTGCATCGAATGAGCGCCACGCGTGCGCTGGCCGCCGATGCGCCCCCTTTCCATCAGCTTGTTCTCGCCGCGCCGGACGTGGACTCCCGGGATTTTGAGAGCATCAGTCGAGCGGTCGCCTCGACCTCCCGGCACGCGAGCCTGTATTGGAGCAAACGGGATGTGGCGCTGTTGGCGTCGGCTGTGCTCCATGGGCACTGGCGCCTCGGGGAGACCGGGATCGCGGAGGGGTTTGACAGCCTGGATGTCTCCGCCGCGGTGGCCAGCCTCAAAGACATCACAGAACACTCTTACTACCACGAATGCCCGCCCGTCGTGCTGGACCTTTATCGATTGTTCGGTTGCAAATGTCCGACGGGAGATCGTTGCAACCGCTGCTTCACTCGCCCGGTGGATGCGTCACCCTGGCGCTTCACCCCCGTGGAGGGCTGTCGGCACCTCAACGGCCAGCCGTAGCAGTGGAGACCCGAGCGACGGCTCGATGGAAGCTGGCCAAGAGCCCTCAGTTCGGTTAACCTGCGCATGCCTTCAATGTCATGCCGCAGTTCTACGACCAATTGATCGAGGCGCTCGCGAATCCCGAGCCGTTCGCGCTCGGCCTTATTTCGAGCATCAAAGGGTCCAGCCCGCAAAAGAAAGGCGCCAAGGCCCTGTTCTTCGCCGACGGCCGAATCGTGGGGACGCTGGGCGGGGGTTGCCTGGAAGCCGAAATCCAGGATCGCGCCCGGCGCGCATTGCTCACCGGCCAGCCCGCCACGTTCGACCTGGTGCTCGATCACGATTTCGGCTGGGACGATGGACTCATTTGCGGCGGGAAAGTCGCCGGGGTCATCCTCCCGCGCGCCGCGCAAGACGCGCCGCTGTGGCGCGAACTGGTCCGCCGCCAACGCACGCGCTGCTGGGGCGTCCGCAGTGATTTCTCCATCGACTGGGTTTCGGACACCGCGTCCGGCGGGTGGCTTTACCGCGAAACGGTGTTCCCGCCGTGCGTCCTTTGGATTGCCGGCTCCGGTCACGTCGCGCAAGCCGTCGCCCCATTGGCTGTTCAACTGGATTTTGATGTAACCGTCTTCGACGACCGGCCGACTTTCGCCAGCCGCCGACATTTCCCGGAGGGCGTGAAGTTTCGCGTCGGCGCGTGGGAGGAACTCTTCGGCGACGCACTGCCCGACCGGCCCGCCTTCGGGCTTGTGGTCACGCGCGGCCATCAACGCGACGCGCTGGTGCTGGCCGATTGGATCCATCGGCCATTCGCCTTTCTCGGGATGATCGGCAGCCGGCGCAAGGCGCGGCTCATCTTCGAGCAATTTCTCGAAGACCGGATTGCCACGCCCGAGGAAATTGCCCGCGTCGCCTGCCCTGTCGGACTGGAAATTGCCTCCCAAACAGTCCCTGAAATCGCGGTGAGCATCATGGCGCAGTACATCCAGAAGCGGGCTGAGACGCTTCGCGGGCTTGCCACCGAGGCGGCGCCGGCTACGGTTGGCTGACGGAGGATTCCGAGGCCGCAAATGGCGCAGCAGGCACGAAAGAATGATGTTTTGCCCCATTTGTGCCTTGTCGCGACTGAATTAGATTTCGTGGGATGAACTTTGCCGTTGTTCTACTCGCCGCCGGCGCTTCCTCACGCATGGGCCGGCCGAAGCTCCTGTTGCCCTGGCACGACACGACCGTGCTGGGCTACCTCGTGAACACGTGGCGCACCTTGGGAGCAGCGCAGCTCGCAGTGGTCACAACGGCTGGCAGCGGTCCGCTGGCCGCGGAATTGGCTCGCGCGGCGCTGGACGAGCGCGCCTGGATCATCAACCCCAAGCCCGAGCGCGGCATGATGAGTTCAATCCGCTGTGCGGCGGCGTGGCCTGATTGGAACTCCGAGGTCAGTCACTTCCTCCTCACCCTTGGGGACCAACCGCACGTTCAAACCGTGACCCTGAGTTCGCTGCTCGACTTTGCAAAGGCACATCCCGGCAAGGTCTGCCAACCTGCCCGCAACGGACGACCCCGGCATCCGGTGTTGTTCCCGGACGAAGTGTTCCGCCAACTCGCAACAACCTCCGCTGAAAATCTGAAACAGTTCCTGCTTGGATTGCCCGATCATCGAGCAACGTTTGAGTCTGACGATACCGGACTCGACTTCGACCTGGACGAACCTGCCGACTACGAACGCGCCCTGCGCCACGGCGGCGCGGAGGTGTCCACGGAATGAACACTGCTTTGATTCGCGCGGCCTGTGGTGGAGATGAAGCCAAAGCGCCGGCGTCGCGGCGCTCTGCCGGCGCACTCCAGAGCTTGCCTTCGGTGGTCGGACTTGGACTGGCGACGCTGCTGGCGTCCTGTGCCGCGCCGGTTGAGCGCGTGGCGGACCGCGCAGAAGAGGTCCGAACGGTCATTCTCCGCGGCCGCGTGATCTGTCTTGCCGAGGAATTACACCAACGCTATGGCGCGGAGTTGCCCACGAACCACGAGCATGTCTGGGCTTTGCAAGCCAGCAATGGACGGGGCTACACGCTGCTTCGAAGCCATTTCTCCGAAGCCATCTGGTTGGACGAACGCGTCCGCGCCCGCGAACTTGAACTCAAAGCGCGCCTGTTCCCCGGCACGCAAGCCCTGGAAGTCCAGCGACTCCGCTCGGTTGTGCGCGGGGTGGTGCAGGACCTCTATTACTATTGCGATATTTGCCACATTCAGAGTGTGACTCCCGAGCAGTGCGCCTGCTGCCAGGGGCCCGTCGAGTTGGTGGAGAAACCGCTCGAGCGACGGAGCGATTGAGGCGAGGCTACTTTTCCTCCGCCGCGAGCTTCCTGGCGCGGTCAATGTGGCCGTCCGCGCGACGCTCCATCTCCTGCCGAACGCCCCAATAGTATTTGTAAATGTTGTTCGAGGGCTGGTGCAGGCCGGGATCGATGAGCACGACGGCGCGTTGCCAGTCATCGAGCAGTTGCTTGTCCGAGAGCTTCGCCACATCGGGCAGGATGCGTAAGTAGAGTCTGCTGGCTTCATTGCTATAGCCGCCGGTCTGGAGGAGGATCATGGCCTCGCGCAATTCGATATGCTTGAATTCCTTCCGACTCCGCTTCCACTCGATTTGCAGGATCACCATGACGCTGCAAAACACGAGCACGCCCAAAAAGATCAGCGTGAACTTGTGCTGTCGCAGGAAACGCATGGGCGAGGATTACGCGACGCGCCTCTATCGTGCAATCGCCAACCGACTGAGTGCAGGGGCGTTCGGCTACGGTCTCACGCCTCATGCGGCCCTCGACCCATTTAATTGGAGGAGCCACGTTTCGGGAAATTAAAATGAAGCTTTCAATTCCGCGGCCCAGCCGTGCTGCGCCCTGGGGTAAACACCTACCCTGAATTCAGCTCGTCATAGCGCCTGGAGAGGGCTCAAACTGCAGGGCGTGAAAAACGTTCGACTCCAAACCTGAGGTCGAACCTTCGTTGAGGTTTCCGCAGTATGACCACCATAAGCCTCTTGAGGACGATTGCCTCGATGGCCTTGTTCGGGGCATGGCTGCTTGCCGGATGTGCCTCGACGGTCGATGTCACAAAATACAAAAACAACATTTGCGAGGTGCATCAGCTTGTCATGACGGTTCACGAAGTGGAGTGCGTGTCGGGCAATTCTTGTTACATGCCCGACTTCCGTTCCGCAATGCACGAACAGTTTCCCCATCATGGCCGGAGGCGCTACTCGGAGGACCACTTTGTCCTCCATGCCCGCCGACTCAGGGATTATGTCTGCCCGGAATGCACGAAGGCGTACGAGGACTGGGTGGCTCGGAATCCAAGGAAGGTGGCGAGCCAGGGTTCTGCCGCTGCGCACGCCAATGCCCAGTGATTACCTCCAGTGGACCGATCGGGTGATTGATATGAAAACGACGCTCATGATTCTTGTATGCGGCGCGGCCCTCTTCGTGTCGGGATGCACCGCGGGCATCAAACGGATCGGCTACGAGCTGCCGAAAGAGCAGCGGGCCAGGGTGAAGAACGCGCAGCGCTGTCCGATCGCCATTCAGTGCGCCGCGAAGCATGATCCTGCCGACGTGGAGGTGCTGGGCCGGATCAAAGCGTATGAAACCGGTTTTTCCTGGGAATGTGATGAGGCCTATGTCCTGGATATTTTCTGCAATGAAGCCTGCTCCCTGGGAGCTGACCTCGTCGTGGTGACCGAGGAGAAGCAGCCGGATTTTGGGAGCACCTGCTATCGGGCCAAGGCGGAATTCGTCCGCTTCCGCGACCGGGCGAAGGCCGAGGGGCTTCTGTCCGACGCGAAGTATGCGCCCGAATTGATCATCGAGCGGGCCGAAAGGTCGAAGAAGCGAGCCCGGGATATCATCGCCGCCTCAGTCATGAGTGGCGTGTTGGGGGGAATCATCGCTTCGTCTGTTAAGTAGGGAATGAAAGGCATTCCGTCTGAGCCAAGTTCGAGATCTTGTCGCGGCACCTCGTCGGAGTGCCGCCATCGCAAAGTTCGAAAAACGGCGCTCTGACGAGACGTCGCTACAAACGCAAGCGCCCACTGAGCGCGGTCGAGCCCCGGCACCCTACGGGTGTTACGGCTTCGGCGGAGTTGCTTCCACCGGGCTATTCGCTGGCGCGTTGGTTTCGCCGGTTTCGAGCTTTGTCAGCTTCCTTTCGAGCGCTTTTCGGGTGCTCGAGAATGCCCCGTTGGTCAGCAGGCTGAGGGATTTGCGCGCCTCTTCAAAGCGGCCTGAATTGATTTGCCACCGGGCGAAGTGGACGTAGACGCCCTGCCGCGTATTTTCGTCAGGCGCAATCTTGAAGGCCTCCCGCCACTCGGTGAGCGCTTCGTCGGCAATCTTTTGTTCGGCCTTGCGCGTGGCCTCGGGGTCGGTGGACTTCGTGGGCTTCATCACGTAGTAGCACTGCGCCAGGTCCGTCGCCAGGAGGAAGTTGTCCGGATCCAGCACGCGGGCCCGCCGGTAAAGTCCGAGCGCTTTCTCGACGACCTGCGGCTCGGTCAGGTTGAAATACTCCATTGCGTCCTTGCGGAACATGAACACGGTGGTCGCAAAGTTGTGGGGATAAAGCGGCTCGCCGGGCTGCAATTCGAGCGCCTTGATGTAGCAGGCGAACGCGTTTGTGACCGGACCGTTGTGGCCATAGTAGTTGGCCAGGTTATTCCAAGCCACGGGGTTCTTCGGGTCCAGGTCGCGGGCCTTCTCCCACTGTTTGAAAGCAGGCTCCTCTTCTCCGATGTCGCTCAGGAAGCCGCCATAGGCGAGCCGGGCGCGCGCGTGATCGGGATGGGCCGCGAGGAACGCGTCATAGGCCTTCTTCACAGGCTCGAAGCGCGCCCGCGTCTTGGCCCGCATCTGAACCGGATCGAGCCCGGCTCCCGCACCCCTCAACGCCTGGTTTTCCTGGAGCCAACGGTTGACCTCCACCTCCGCTTCGTCGTCCATCTCCAGCACGCGCCGGTACTCTTTCTCAACCGGGTTGTTGGCGTCGACCACGGGAACCGGGATGCCGGTCCTGGCGTGGACCAGATTGCTCAATGCCACCGGCGGATTGGTGGCCAGCAACGCGCCCAATGCGCCTATGAGAAGATCGCTCACGGGGCCAACCTAACACGGTGCGTCGCGGCCTGGCAACCGAGGGCTGCGCCTTGGGCGTCGAGATGAGTTGGCAGGCTTGCCCCATCGCGCGAAGCGTCGTGGACTGCGCCAATCCTCTGGCGCATTTCGGAGAGTGGAAGGTGATCGAAAGCGGCGGAGGACCGCCGCAGTCCGGACGTTGGCGCGACGAACTACGCCTCGTCGACTATGCTACAATGGCCGGGTTGGTCGGCGATTCAGGTTCCGTGAAGTTCCTGATGCGTTTGACGGCGACAGCGCCCAGTCGGCGCTTGCAAACACAACGGACGCTTGCGATCAAAGGAGTGGGGACGCGGGCGGGGCGACAGGTTCAATAGGAGCGCCAGGCATTGCTTGGCCCCCGAGGGCCTGGCTGAGGCAGGAACGGCATTACTTGCCGCTGCCGAGCAATGCTCGGTGCTCCGCGAACCCGGCGGCGCGGTCAGAAGTCCCGGAAAACTGCCTTGCCGCTCTTGGGCGAAGCCCGCCAGACCGATGAAGCTTCCGGGTCAGAGCTGGATTAAAGTGTGAAGAATGAGTCACTAACGCCAGAGGAAGAAGCGCTACGACTGGCCGCGCTGCGGCGCTACGCCGTACTCGACACGCCGCCCGAACCGGCGCTCGACGATTTGACGCGGCTGGCCGCCAGCGCGTGCGACGCGCCCATGGCGCTGATTTCGTTCGTCGACGAGTCGCGGCTTTGGTTCAAGTCGCGGGTCGGATTCGAGCTGGCCGCGGCGCCCCGCGCGAGTTCGTTCTGCGGCCAGGCCATCCCGAGCGGCGAATTATGCGTCATCGAGGATGCGACGCGGGACGAACGATTCACCGGCAATCCGTTGCTCCAGGGCGAATCCAGCGTGCGGTTCTACGCCGGAATGCCGTTGGTCACCGCGGAAGGGCTGGCGCTGGGCGCGCTGGCCGTGATGGATCGAGTGCCGCGCACGCTTCAACCGGGGCAGGCTGAAGCCTTGCGCCTGCTTGGCCGGCAGGTCATGAGCCAGCTCGAGTGGCACCGCAAAATGGTCGACCTGGCCCGGTCGCTCGAAGAACACGGCGAGATGGAGGAGCGTCTGCGCACCTCCGAGGCCTTCTTTCAAACGCTGGTCGAGACGCTTCCTCAAAACATCATCCGGAAGGACGCCGCCGGCCGGTTCACGTTTGCCAATCGGAAATTCTGCGAATCCATCGGGAAGCCGCTCGGCGAAATCCTGGGTCGCACCGACTTCGACCTGTTTCCGCGCGAACTGGCGGAGAAGTATCATGCCGACGACCAGGCCGTGATCACTTCGCAACGGGCACTCGACACGGTCGAGGACCACCGAACGCCTTCCGGCCAGCAGTTGTCAGTCCACGTGCTGAAAACGCCGCTCTACGACTCGGCCGGGCGGGTCGTGGGCGTGCAGGGCATTTTCTGGGATGTGACCGAACGCCGGCGCGTCGAGAGTGAACTGGCCAGTGAACGGGATTTGCTTCGCGCGTTGCTCGATAACATTCCCGACCGGATTTACTTCAAGGACACCGCGTCGCGCTTTGTCCGGTGCAGCCAGTCGATGGCCGAACGGCTGGGCATGGCGGATGCCCGGCAGGTGATCGGCAAGACCGACTTCGATTTTCATCCGAAGGACCAGGCCCAGGAGTTTTTCGACGACGAGCAGCGCATCATGGCTTCCCGGCAACCGATCATCAACAAGCTCGAGCGGCAGACCGACGTCACGGGCCGGGAAATCTGGGCGTCCGTCACCAAGGTGCCCACCATCGCCCGCTCGGGCGAGGTGACTGGCCTCATTGGGCTTTCGCGCGACGTGACCCAGCTCAAACAAACCGAGCAGGCGCTGCGGCAGGCCGAAGAGAAGTACCGCACGATTTACGAGAACTCGGTGGAAGGCATTTTCCAGACGACCAAGGATGGGCACTTCATCAGCGCCAACCCCGCGCTGGCCCGGCTCTATGGCTACGATTCGCCGGACGAACTGGTCGCCGCGCTCACGGACATCGAGCACCAGCTTTACGTCGAGCCGACGCGACGCGACGCGTTCGCGCGGCTCATGCGCGAGCAAGGTTCGGTCACGGGCTTTGAGTCGGAAATCTTCCGCAGGGACAAGAGCCGGATCTGGATTTCCGAAAGCGCCCGGACGGTCAAGGACCCGGAGGGCAACATTCTCTACTACGAAGGCATCGTTGAGGACATCACCGCCCGCCGTCAGACCGAGGCCGAACGGGAGAAAGTCCGGCAGGCGGCGCTGGAGACGGCCCAAACCAAGGCGCAATTCCTGGCCAACATGAGCCACGAAATCCGCACGCCCATGAATGCCATCACCGGCATGACCGGCCTGCTGCTGGACACGCGGCTCACGCCGGAACAGCGCGATTACGTGGAAACCATCCGGAGCAGCACCGAGGCGCTGCTCGACATCATCAACCACATTCTCGACTTCTCGAAGCTCGAAGCGGGCAAGGTCGCCCTTGAGGTCATCGACTTCGATCTGCGCGACGTGCTCGAAGACTCCGCCGAAATGCTCGCCGAGCGCGCCCACGCCAAGGGCCTGGAACTCATCTGTCACCTGGCGCCGGACCTGGCGACCCGTTTCCGCGGCGATCCGCTCCGGCTCAGGCAGGTGCTGGCCAACCTGCTGAGCAACGCCATCAAGTTCACCGAGCGCGGCCAGGTTCTCCTCATGGCCAGAGCGCTCGAAGACTCTGCGACCCGCGCGCTCATTCGCTGCGAAGTCACCGATACAGGCATCGGCATCCCGCCCGAAGCCATGGCTCGCATTTTCCAGGAATTCACCCAGGCCGACGGCTCGACGACACGCAAATACGGCGGCACCGGACTGGGCCTGACGATCTCGCGCCAACTCGTCGGCATGATGCAGGGCCGCATCGGCGTGACCAGCGAACCGGGCCGCGGCTCGACGTTCTGGATTGAAATGCCGTTCGACAAACAGCCCGCTGCCCCGGAGCCCGCCGCGCCGGCCCCGCCCTCTTCGCCGGGCCGCACCCTCATCGTGGACGACAACGCCAGCCAACTCGTGCTGTTGGTCGAGCAATTGCAGCGCTGGCGATTCCCGGTGGAGACGGCGACGGACGCCACGCAGGCGATGCAAACCCTCCAGCGGGCGGTTCGCGAAGGCAGCCCCTTCGCGCTGGCGGTGGTCGATTACGAAATGTCCGGCACGGACGGCCTGACGCTGGCGCAAACTCTGAAGAGCGACCCGCAATTCGCCGACTTGCGCCTGATCCTGCTGACCAATCTGCTGCACCGTCTGGATCCAACCGTCATGCGGGCGACCGGCATCGCGGCTTGCCTGGTCAAACCGGTCCGCCAGGCGCGCCTGCTCGAATGCCTGGTGGACGTACTCAGCCCCAGCGGCGCCGTTTCCGCCGTGTCCGAGCCCGAACACAGCGCCACCCCTGCGCAAGGCACTCCAGCCCGAGCCAAGGACGTCCGCGTGTTGATCGCCGAGGACAATGCCGTCAACCAGCGGGTGACCTTGAAACAACTGGCGAAGCTGGGCTTTACCGCCGATGCCGTGGCCAACGGATTGGAGGTGCTCTCCGCGCTCCAACGTCTGCCTTACCACATCATCATCATGGACTGCCAGATGCCGGAGATGGACGGTTACGAGGTCACGCGGCGGATTCGTAGCAGCGGACGGGATTCGTACATCCACCTGCGCTCGGCGCCTTACATTGTCGCGCTCACCGCCAATGCCCTGCCCGGGGACCGGGAACGCTGCTTCGAAGCCGGGATGAACGATTACCTGACCAAGCCGTTGCGGCTGGCCGACCTGGAAGGGGTCATGCAACGGGCCTTAATCAGCGTGGGCCCGGCCGCGCCGGCCGCGCCCCTGGCGCCTGCGGTCGAAGTGCTCGACCGAAGCATCCTGGACGGCCTGCGCGAACTGCGCGAACCCGACCAGCCGGATCCGCTGGTGGAACTGATCGACCTTTTCTTGCGCGATGCCCGGCCACGCCTGGAACGGATGGCTGCGGCCACCCAGGCGGGCGACTGGCCGGCGCTGGCCTCCAGCGCCCATTCGCTCAAAGGCAGCGCGAACAATCTCGGGGCCCGCCGGCTGTCGAGTCTCTGCGCCACACTGGAAAAACAGGGAAAAGCCAATGATGGCCCTCAAGCTTCGGCAACTTTGGCCGAAGTTCAAAGTGAGTTCGAGAAAGTCGAACTGGCGCTTATAGCCGAGCTGCAGAAATAGACTCGATGAACCAGACCGAAGCCGTCGCGACCGCACCGGCCGCGTGCCACCTCCTCCTGGTGGAGGACGACACGCAATTGGCCGAGGTGCTCGCATTGGGCCTGCAAGAGGAACAATTCGTCGTGCACTCCGCCAACCGGGCCCGGGAGGCGCTCACGGCTCTCGCCGAGCACTACATCGATCTGATCCTACTGGACGTCGGGCTGCCGGAAATCGACGGGTTCGAGTTCCTCCGCCAACTGCAGGAGGATCCGCGCTGGAGCGCCATCCCGGTCATCATCCTTACGGCCCGCAGCCGCACCGCGGACAAACTCCGCGGTTTTTCCCTCGGCGCAGCGGATTTCATCACAAAGCCATTCAATCTGGTCGAGCTGCGGGCGCGCGTCAAAGCCGCCGTCCAGCAGCGCCGGCTCCAACGCCAACTGGGCGAGGCCAACCAGGCCCTCGACGCGGCGCGCCAGGCCTCCGAACGCGCTGCCCGCGCCAAGTCGGAGTTCCTCGCCAGCATGAGCCACGAGATTCGCACCCCGATGAACGGCGTCATCGCCATGACCGGGCTGTTGCTCCAGACGGAGTTGTCCGAGGAACAACGCGATTTCGTCGAAACCATCCGGACGAGCGGCGAATCCCTGCTGACGATCATCAACGACATCCTCAATTTTTCCAAAATCGAGTCCGGCAAGATGGAACTCGAGCGGCGGCCCCTGGACCTTCACGGTTGCATCGAGGAGGCCATCGACGTGCTCGCCGCCCGGGCCGCGGAGAAGAACCTCGACCTGGCCTACTGCGTGGACGACGCCATTCCCACGCACGTCTTCGGGGACGTCACCCGCCTGCGGCAGGTGTTGGTGAACCTGATCGGGAACGCCGTCAAGTTCACCTCCGAGGGGGAGATTTTTGTAAGCCTCAGCGCGACGCCATTGCCGCCCGAACCGAATGATCCGGCTGATGCGCCGCCGAAGTTGGAACTTCACTTTGCCGTGCGTGACACCGGCATCGGCATCCCCCAAGCCCGCTTGCAACGGCTCTTCCGGTCCTTCAGCCAGGCGGACACGTCCATCGCCCGCGAGTACGGCGGCACAGGCCTCGGCCTGGCAATCAGCAAGGGGCTGGTGGAACTGATGAACGGGCGCCTGTGGGTCGAAAGCACGGAAAAACAGGGCTCCACGTTTTTCTTTACGATGCCGACCCGTGCGGCCAATGGCGCCCAGCCTTCGCCGTTGACGCGCCCGCATGCCACGTTGAGCGGCCAGCGTGCCCTCGTCGTCGAAGACAACCCCGCCGTGCGCCAACTGCTTCTCGACCTGGTCACCAAGTGGGGGCTGGCTGCGACGGCGGCAGCCAGCGCCGAAGAAGCGCTCGAACACGCCCGGCGGGGACCAGCGTTCGGCTTTGCCATTGTGGATGGGCAATTGCCCGGGGGCCGCGGGGCAGCGCTCATCAATGAACTGCGGCAAACCCCCCATTGCCAGGCAACCTCGGTGGCCTTGCTGAGCTCGGTGGGACGCACCAATGAAGCCGTCGTCATGGACACGAGCACGCTGCTCAACCTCAGCAAGCCGCTTAAGCCGGCTCATCTCCAATCGGCACTACTGCGGCTGGTCTCTGGCGCCCTGCCTGCGCCCCGCCCCAGCCAGGGCTCGCCTCGCATGGATGCTTCGCTCGCCGAGCGCCTGCCGCTGCGGATCCTGCTGGCCGACGACAATGTCATCAACCAGAAGGTCGCCGTAAGATTGCTTCAACAGTTCGGCTATTCGGCCGATATAGCCAGCGACGGCCTGCAAACGGTGCAGGCGGTCGAGCAGAAAGAATACGACGTGGTGTTCATGGACGTTCAAATGCCGGGCCTCGACGGGCTCGAAGCGACGCGGCGCATCCGCGCCCGCCAGGCCGAAGCCGCCCCGCCTCCCACCCTGGCCCGGAAGCTGGTCATCATCGCCATGACCGCCAATGCGATGCACGGCGACCGGGAGAAGTGCGTGGCCGCCGGAATGGATGACTACGTGCCGAAGCCCGTTCGCCCTGAAACCTTGCAGCAGATGATCGAGCGTTACGGACCGACCATCTCCCCGCCGAAAGCCGCGACGGCTCCTGCGTCCAATGGCCCGAGCCTGACCGTATTGCCGTCGGCCGCGCCGGCACCCGTGGTCGAGCAACCCCCCGTGGACATGGCGCGCCTGATCGAATTCGCGGGCGGCAACCAGGATAGCTACAACGAACTTGTCGGCCTCTACTTCAAGCAGACTGGCGAACAGCTGGTTCAGATTCGCAGGGCCATTAGCAACGGTGACTCGGACAACGCCTCCCGCCTGGCGCACAGCGCCGCAGGCGCCAGCGCGACTTGTGGCATGGTCGCCATCGTCCCGGTGCTCCGGCGCATCGAGCATTTGGGACAGGAAGGCCAGTTGGCTGCCGCCGCCGCGCTGTTGGCCGACGTCGACCGTGAATTTGAACGGCTAAAGAATTATCTCCAAACCCATAAGCCTATCGCACTCGCAGGCTAGAACCGGACGCGACCTATGAAGCGAATTCTCATCATCGAAGATGACCCAATCGTCGGCCACATCTATCGGACCCGACTCCAAAAGGAGGGGTTTGAGGTGGAGGTCTGTGGGGATGGACAGACGGGCTACTACCGAACGCACGAATTCAAACCGGACGCGGTCCTGCTGGACCTGATGCTGCCCAAGATGAACGGCATCGATATCCTCAAAAAACTTCGCCACGAGCCCAAGTTTCAGCGCCTGCCGGTCGTCGTGTTTACGAACGCCTACGTGCCCAACATGATTCAAGAGGCGTTCGCCGCGGGCGCGTCGCAGGTGTTCAACAAAGCCACGCTCACACCACGCCAGATTCTCGACGCTCTGTTCGCAGCGGGCGAGGCGGCCGCCGCTCAGCAAGGCGGCCAACTTTCCAGCTTTGCGCCGTCGGAACCCGTCGCCACGGGGAACTCTGAGGCCCCGGCGGAGGATCCCGCCGAGGACTCGCCGGCCCACCCTGAGGCGCCGTCATTCCAGGCACAAGCCCCCGGTCCTGTTCCGCCCGAAGGCAGCGAACCGACCCTGGCGTCAGACGACTCCAGTTTCCAGACCGAGTTGACTCAAGCGTTCCTGCAATCCAAACACGAGACGCTGGTGGCCATTCGCAAGACCCTGCAGGAGTTCAGCCGCGCCCAGGACGACAACGCCCGGGCGCCGCACCTGCTGGAACTCTATCGCAAGATCCACGCGCTGACCGGGAGCGCCGGCATCGCCGGCTTCACCAGCATCGGGCAGATGGCCTCGGCCCTGGAGGTGCTCCTCAAGGAGCTTCACGAGAAGCCCAAGAACATCAACGTCTCCACGCTGCGTACTGTGGCCCACTCGATCGACTTTATCTCCGAGCTCTTCTCCGCAAACGAGCCGGACCCCATCGAGCCGCCATCCAGCAACATCCTCGTCGTCGACGATGAAATCCTTTCCCGGCGCGCCATCACCTACGCCCTCGAGAAGGCGGCGCTCAAGTCCATCAGCGTCGAAGATCCCGCGGTCGCGCTGAATCTGGCGACGGAGAACAAGTACGACTTGTGCTTCCTCGACGTGCAGATGCCCGGCATGGACGGCTTCGAGTTGTGCACGCGCATTCGTTCGACGGCATTGAACCGCACAACGCCGATTATCTTCGTCACGAGCCTCACCGACTTCAAAAGCCGCGCCAAATCCAGCCTGAGCGGCGGCACCGACCTGCTCGCCAAGCCATTCATGTTCATCGAGCTGAGTGTCAAGGCGCTGACGCACGTGCTGCGTGGCCGACTGGCGCAGAAGAAGCGAGCGGCGTGAGTCACAGATGAATGGGGATGGCAAACGCAGTCATGCTGCTGCAAATCGGTCGCTCGTCTCCTCCTGCCTGACACTCCTTGGGATTCCCGGTTATCTCATTTGCGTCACCCACATCTGCCGCTGTGGTCATTTAGTGCACGCCCACGGCCAGCTGAGTCTCATCAGCGATTACATCTGGATCGTGATGTTCATTTCGAGCGCTGTCTTCGTGGTCTCGTCTGACACGAAGCTCCGTTCAATTCAGTTCAGTATGCTTGCGTGGCTGGTTTTGAGCCGAGTGGTTATCTTAAGCGGAGGGGGATGGCTTCTTCTTTTTGAGTTGTTCGGCCTCCTCTTCGTTTCGTGCATCGCGTTGCGTACGATTTACCGCAACGTTCGAACCGCACGCCCAACGTCGGGTTGATGGGCACGCTGCGAGCTTTGACTTTCCCCAAACCTTTTCCTACCCTGCGGGCATGGAATGCCTGCATGCGCCGTGGCGCATCGAATACATCCTGGCGCCCAGGCCGCATGCTTCGGAGCCGTCAGGGGACAGCGTGTTCACGCGCATCGCGCAGGACAGCGACGACGTGGCGCATAACGTCATCGCCCGCCGCCGCACCTGCTTCGCGATGCTCAACAACTATCCCTACAACGGCGGCCATCTCATGGTGGTCCCCTACAAACAAGTGGCCGACTTCGATGCGCTCATCGACGAGGAGATGCTCGATTTGATGAAACTCCTGCGCCACTGCCTGGCGGCGCTCCGCAAGGTGATGAAACCGGACGGCTTCAATGTCGGCGTGAATCTTGGAAAGTGCGCCGGCGCCGGCATCGCGGAGCACGTGCACATCCACGTCGTCCCGCGGTGGAACGGCGACACCAACTTCATGCCAGTCCTGGGCCAGACGGCCGTTGTGCCGCAAGCACTGCGCGACCTGGCCGCACAGCTTCGCCCCGCCCTGGCCGAGTGAACGCGCATTCCCACCGAACACGGAACTCGGGACACGCAACGCGCGCGAACCGGTGTTGCGTGTTGTGTGTTCCGTGTTCCGCATTCCGTATTGCCAGCCCGTAAGGTCCAATGCCTTCCGAAACCCTCCACTTCGAAAACGCCCGCTTCGTCCAGCAACTCCTGGGCAACGACGCGCAAAACCTGCACGCCATCGAGAAAATCCTGGGAGTAAAAGCCACCACGCGCGACGGTTGGATTAAGCTCGAAGGCACCGAGGAGGGTGTCGAGCGCGCCAAACAGCTCTTCCAGCTCTTCGAGGCGGCGTCCAAGACCGGCGCGCCCGTACGCGGACGCGATTTCTCGCACGCCCTTGGCGTCGTTCAAAACGAAGGCGTTGCCGCCCTGAAGGAACTGTACTCCCAGCGCATCCAGACCTCGGCCAAAAAGGCGCAGGTCACGCCGAAGACCCCGGGCCAAAAGCAATATGTCGAAGCCATTCGCCAGCACGATGTCACCCTGGGGATCGGCCCAGCCGGGACCGGCAAGACTTACCTGGCCATGGCAATGGCCGTCAGCGCGCTGCGCGAGGAGAAGGTCCAGCGCATCATCCTGACGCGCCCCGCCGTCGAGGCGGGCGAGGCGCTGGGGTTTTTGCCTGGGGATCTCTACGAAAAAATTGACCCCTACCTGCGCCCGCTGCTCGACGCCCTTCACGACATGCTGCCCGCGGACGACATCGCCAAGCACCGCGAGCGCGGTGTCATCGAAATCGCGCCGCTGGCCTACATGCGTGGCCGCACGCTCAACCACGCCTTTGTCATTCTCGACGAGGCCCAGAACGCCACCACCGAGCAGATGTTCATGTTTCTCACGCGCCTCGGCTACAGTGCGAAGGCCGTCATCACCGGCGATGTGACACAGATCGATCTGCCGCCCAGCAAACGTTCCGGCCTGGTCGAGGCCCGCACGGCGCTGGCGCGCACCGAAGGGATCGCCATCGTCGAATTCCAGAAGCGCGACGTGGTGCGACATCCTCTCGTGCAACGGATCATCGCCGCTTACGAGGAACACCGCGCCACCAAGCCATGAGCCGGATCCTCGGGGTGCGCAACCGGCAGCGTGTGCGCGCCGTCGACACCCGCCTGCTCCGTCGCATCGCCCGTTGGGCTTTGGAGGAACAGTTTCAGGCGGCCGATTACGAACTGGGCCTCCACCTGGTGGCCGCCGCTGAAATGGCCTTGCTCAATTGGCAGTACCTCCAGCACTCAGGCTCGACCGATGTGCTCACCTTCGACCACCGGCAGAACGTAGCTGCGACCGTGAGGTCGCGGGCTGGATTCTTGGGCAGTTCAAAAAGATCGGACGTCCCAAGGACGTCGCACCAATCCCGCGACCTCACGGTCGCAGCTACAGCCGCCACGCCGCTGCATGGGGAGATCTTCCTCTGCCTGGACGATGCGGTTGCGCAGGCGCGCCAGTTCGATACCGCGTGGCAAAGTGAGTTGGCTCGCTACCTCCTGCACGGCCTTCTCCACCTCCATGGCTTCGACGACCTCACACCCGCTGCCCGCCGCGAAATGAAGCGGCAGGAAAACCGCCTTCTGCGCCTGGCGGAACGGCAATTCCCGCTTCGGCGCCTCGCCCGGCCGAAGCGCTGACACTCCCCATGGACGAGAAAACCCTTGGCCTCATCCTCCGCACCCGGCCGCTGACGGAGACGAGCCTTATAGTCCATTGGCTCACGCCTGAGTCGGGCCGCATCGCCACCGTCGCCAAGGGCGCCCGGCGTCCCAAGTCCCCTTTTCGCGGCAAACTCGACTTGTTTCACCTTGCCGAATTCAGTTACGCGCGCAGCCGGCGTTCCGATCTGCACGCGCTTCGCGAAGTCTCTCTGCGGGAGACGCATCGAGCGCTCCGCAAAGACGTTCACCTCCTGCAACAAGCCGCTTACTGCGCCCTGCTGGTCGAGCAAGCCACCGAATCGGACACCCCATTGCCAGGGATTTTCCGACTGATGACAGACTGGCTGGCTTTCGTGTCCAGCGCTGCGGGCGGCAACCCGCTGCCCGTGTTGGCATTCGAGGTGAAGTTCCTGGCTGAAACGGGTCTGTTGCCGGACCCAGGCCAATCCAAGTTGAGCCCAGGTGCCCGCCAGGGCATCCAGAAACTCGCTTCGGCTGATTGGGACCTCCTGGCCAAGCTCAAGTTCAGCCGGAACCAAATCGCCGAATTGAGCCGGTTCCTCCACGGATTCCTGATTTGGCACCTGGGTCGGGTACCCGAGGGTCGCCCGGCGGCACTGGCCTAGGAGCCTGTAACTCGCAGGCGGGACCCCTGCGCTACAGATTTTAGGCGAAGGCGCAAGTTTCTCGTTGTGGCTGGGGACTTTTTGGTGAAGATTCCATTGTCGAACGGCAGCGACGGAGTTGGCGCGATGTTCAAGTTGACCAAGCAGCAGCAGTTGTTCTTGTGCGTGGTATTGCTGCTCCTGCTCACGGGGTGGGCAGCCAAGGCATGGCGCACCGCGCATCCGCCCATCCCTTCGGCCGGTCTGAGACTGCCCTGAACTATGCATACGGCCAACTTTGACGAGGCGCTGGACCTGATCCTGCAGCAGGACCGGCGCTATCACCGGGACGCCTACTTGTTTGTGCGCGAGGCACTTGACCACACACAGAAAATCGTCGGCCGCGCTGTCCGCGAAGGTGCACGCCAGGCCATCCGACACGTCACCGGGCAGGAGTTACTCGATGGCATCCGCACGTACGCGCTCGAACAATTTGGCCCGATGACCTTGACCGTCTTCAATGAATGGGGCGTCCGCCGTTGCGAAGACTTCGGGGAGATCGTCTTCAACATGGTTGAGAACAATCTCCTGACCAAAACCAAGCAGGACAGCAGGGAATCTTTCAAGAGCCGCTACGACTTCGATGAGGTGTTTCGCCAGCCGTTTCTGCCTGCGGCGAAAAAGACCCTCAGCCAGGCGCAGCCGACGACCTGACGATCCCGCGATCGATTGGGTACTTCGAGCTACATGCCATCGCGCCGCAAGCCCTCCAAGACCGACGCCAGCCCGTTGGCCGTGCCCCCCGGGGTCCGCGTGACCACGCTGCCGAACGGCCTGACGCTGATCCTTCGCGAGGACCACAGCGCACCGGTCGTCTCGGCGCAAGCCTGGTGCAAGGCCGGAAGCATTGACGAAGGCCGCTGGCTCGGCGCCGGGCTGTCGCACTGCCTGGAGCACATGCTCTTCAAGGGCACCGCCAACCGGCCCGCCAGCCGCATCGACCAGGAAGTCCAGGAAGCCGGAGGTTACATGAACGCCTATACGTCGTTCGACCGTACCGTTTACTGGATCAACGTCCCCAATACCGGCGCCCGCACCGCCATCGACATCCTCTGCGACATCATGCAGAACGCCACGCTGCCTGAGGAGGAATTGGCCAAGGAGATGGATGTGATCCGTCGTGAGATGGACATGAACCAGGACGATCCCGGCCAGCGCTCCGCCCGGCGCCTGTTCGAAACGGCCTACACGCGCAGCCCGTATCGTTGCACCATCATCGGCTATCCGGACATCTTCAACGAACTCAAGCGGGAAGACATCTTCAGTTATTACCGCGAGAAATACGCGCCCAACAACGTCTTCTTCGTCGTCGTTGGCGATATCAAAGCCGCTGAAGTCGAGGAGCAAATCAGCGCCGCGTTTGCCAATGCCAAATCCCGCCCGATGCCCCCGGCCGTGCTGCCCGAGGAACCGCCGCAGGTCGCGGGCCGCGAAATCATCGAGGAAGCGCCCATCGAGTTGGGCCATTTTCATTTCAGCTGGCACATCCCGGCTTTGCGCCACCCGGACGTGCCGATTCTCGACGTGCTGGCGACGTTGCTCGGCGGCGGACGCAGTTCGCGCCTCTACCAGCAGGTCCGCCAAAAGCGCGGCCTCGTAACCTCCGTCGACGCGTGGACCTACAGCCCTGGCAACCCCGGCCTGTTCGGCATGAGCGCCGTGCTCGAACCGGACCGCTTCGAAGCCGCTCGCAACGCGATGCTTGCCGAACTGGAGCGCATGAAATCCAAGCCCGTCTCAAAGGCCGAGCTGGGGAAGGCCGTCAAGCAATTCATCTCCGGCACGCTCTCCAGCCGCAAGACCATGCAGGGCCAGGCGCAAGACCTCGGTGGCAATTGGCAGTCCACAGGGGACTTGAATTTCTCCGAGCGCTACCTGGCCGCCGTGAAGCGGGCGACCCCCGCCGACTTGCAGCGCGTCGCCCGCAAGTATCTCACGCCGGAAAACCGAACGCTGTACGTCCTGCTCCCCAAAGGGGCGGTGCCGCAACCACGTCAACTGGCCGAGTCCCACGCCGAAAACGCGATCCAGAAGTTCGTTCTCGACAATGGTCTTTGCCTGCTCGTCAAGGAGGATCACCGCCTGCCGTTTGTGGAGTTTCGCTCTGTCTTCAAAGGCGGTGTACTGGCCGAAACAGCGGCCAACAACGGCCTGACCGTCCTGTTCGCGCGCATGCTTCTTCAAGGCACCCAAAGCCGCAGCGCGGAGCAGGTTGCCTCGGAGATCGAATCGGTCGGCGGCCACATCGATACCTACGGTGGGAACAACAGCTTCGGCGTGAACACCGAAGTGCTCAGCAGCGATTTCGCGACCGGCCTCGATCTGCTCTGCGACGTCATGCTGCATCCGGCGTTCCCGGCCGACGGACTCGAACGCGAGCGGCAGATTCAACTGTCCACCATTCGCTCGCAACGAGACGAATTGCTTTTGAGCGCCAGCAAGTTGATGCGCCGCCGTCTGTTTGGCGACGCCGGTTACGGGCTCCCGGGCATCGGCGCCGAGTCGAGTGTGTCCGCATTGCGGGCCGCCGACCTCAAACGGTTCCACAGCGCGCACGCCGTTCCGAACAACTGCGTGCTGGCCATCTACGGCGACGTAAAGGCTGGCGAAGTGCGCGCCGCCGTGCAACGGAAACTGGGCTCGTGGAAGGCCGGCGCCCCCGCGCTTGCCGGATTGGCCCCGACCCGGGCCCCGACGAAGGCCCAGCGCGCAGTGGAGACACGCGACAAGAAGCAGGCGGTGATGGTGGTCGGATTTCCTGGCACCACGCTTCACTCCCCCGATCGGTTCGCCCTCGAGTTGATCCAGGAAGCGTGCAGCGATCTCGGTTCCCGCCTCTTTCTTCGCATCCGCGAAAAGCTCGGGCTGGCTTACTATGTCGGCGCTCAGAATTTTCTGGGACTGGTCCCCGGCTACTTCTCGTTTTACGTCGGAACGGCTCCCGAGAAGGTCGAATTGGTCGAAGCGGAGTTCCTAAAGGAAGCCGAGTCGCTCCGCAACGAGGGGCTCACGGAAGAGGAATTGAAGCGGTCGAAAGCCAAAATCATCGGCCAGAAAAAGATCGCCCGTCAGGACCTCGGCAGTTACGCCGCGACCACTGCCCTCGACGAACTCTACGGCCTCGGCTTCGAAAACACCGACCGCGAAGACGCCGACTACGAAGCGGTGACACGCGAACAAACCCGCGACGCGGCCCGCAAATACCTTCGGCCCGACTCGCTGGTCGTTGCGATCGTTCGGCCGGAGTGACGGGCTGCGGGCCCGAAATCCGAAAGAACGAATCGAGTTCCACCACTGGGCGGAAAATGGATCATAGGTCACTCTAGACTGGTTGCCAAAAGTCATTTCCGATTGGTGGCGCACGACCTGCCGGTCGTGCGAGGCTGCGCGGCAACGCAGCCCCACCAATCGGAAATGACTTTTGGCAAACTCTCTAGACCGTTGTTACACCCTCGGCTCGGTCAATCACCCTGTACAATCCGCTCAGCTCTCTATTTCTGTCCGCTTTCCAGTGCGACAGAACGAAGAACCTGCATCGCATCCTTCATACTGCGCTCTTCCAGGATTCCTAGAGTCTTACTAACGTCAGCTCCGTGTGCAATCAGGATCCGCGCATGATTTGTCAGCCTCATGATCGCGCAGGTGGCTAAGATGGGCAGATCCGTTATTGCTGAGCGATGGGGTATCCAGCCCGAATTCTCCTTGACCAGTTGCTCGAACTTCTCCAGTGGCGATTCGTACTCAAGTGCCTGATCCAGTGGACTCTGAACAGCCGCGATTTGCCTGAGCTCAGGCTTTATGGATATTGTTGTCTTATTGGCCAGCAAAAGCACAATAATTACGCCTTCGACAACTGCCAACGCTTGCAACGCACGCATAGCCTTGGATTTAGATTGATTCATGGATCCGCAAGCCACTGTGTGTTGGTGCTGCTCAGCCGGCCTGTCAGATCGTTCGCGGAGCCGTCGGGCATCATGCTCAACTCCACCCGCACCGCGTTGGTCGCGGAACGCTTGCTTTCAGGCGAGCAGCGCTGCTGTCGCACATCTATCGAATGCACGCTAGCCAATGGCTTACAATTCAAATGGCTGGTTTCTCGATCTGTAGAAGGCCCAAAAGCCCGTGGCGCTCAGCGAAATGCAGCCCATACCGAGTCCAAGAGCCCACTTCGCGTTCAGCCGCGGTTGGGCTTCTGGGTTTCCTCGCCACGAAATGGCCATTGATTTCTCACCGTTCTTAAGCGCATGGAGTCCCCCATATCCGAGGATGAGTCCAAGTAACAGGAATAAACCTGATAACGCGAAGAGAGAATAGCGCTTCTGGATCACGAGCGAGCCGAACAGTGATTACGCATTTACGAACTTGGCCCGTATTCGTCCCGAAACCACGACCACACCCAACCGCTCATAAAGGTCGCCAGGAAGACAAAGCAGGCGGGAATGACAATGGACCAAACTCCCGCTCCATATGGAGGCAAGATGGATTTGGAGAGGACCGACCCGATGAATCCAGTGAAGCAGGCGGGCACGCCCGCTATCACGCAACAAACGAACGCCCGTTGTGTCTTCATAAGCAATAAAGTTTGTTGTAGTGTTTAGAATACTCTATGGGAACAGCGGCCCCAGGTGCACCCGTCCACTCTGGTTCGTGCCGAGGAGGAACCCGGACCCGTAGTTCTGCCGCTGCAGCACGGCGCCCTTGAACGACCGCGTCACCCGCTGGCCTGCGTTGGTGAGCGTGACGGATCCCTGCATCCGCCCGCTGGCCAGCGAGAATGTCATCGTCAAGGGTTGTTCGGGCGAGAGGTTCAGCACTTTGTTGTAGGCGCCGAGGCCGACGATGTTCGTGAACGAACCAGTCAAGTTGCCGTCGCGGAAGTCGACTTCGCCGAAAGGAGCCAGTTGCAGGATGAAGTTCGCGCTCGGCGGCTGATAGACGGAGCCCTCGACGGGCGTTTCGAAGGCAAAGCCATTCGAGTAATACCTCGCCACCACAAGGGCTGGCTTGAACCAGTGGAGCATTCCGCTCAACGAAGGGGCGGGCGCCGGGTTGGTGTTCAACGCCGTCCAGCTCAACAGCGAGCCCTTGCCACCGAGGAGCGGCACGTACCACGGCCAATAACCACCCTTGGACAACGCCACGCTTTGGCTTGCCGGCGTGCCATCGCCCAGCGTCCCCTTGAAGGTCAGGCGCCCATTCGGAGCGACCAGCAGGTCGCCGAATCCATCGCCTCCCGCGCTGCCGGCTGCCGGTTCGTTCCACGGAATAACCAGGGTATACCTGCCGCGATAGGGTGAAGGATTGGTCGTGCCGTAAATCGGCGCGCGATCCGCGAGCAACTCCGCAAGCCACTGCGTGTTGGTGCTGATCAGCCGGCCGGTCAGATCGTTCGGCGAGCCGTCGGGCATCATGCTCAGCTCCACCCGCAGGTTGTTGGTGGCGGAACGCTTAACCGTGCTCGTCGATCTGCCGGCAAGGTCAAACAGGCCGGTGAAGGAGTGTCGCTTCCCGGCCAACTGCAAACTGCCGGAGTACTTCCCGCGGTCGCTCAACTTAAGTGTCAGGAAGCCGCAGTTCGAGTGTTGAACACCGTTGGTCGCATCATAGAACAACCCATTGTAGAGGCCCTTGGTTCGGTTGAACGGATTGGCCACGAAGTTGGCCTGCAAGACCAGGCCCGACTCCATGAGGAACGTCAGCCGCGCCGAAGTGGACGTCAGCCCGCCAACCCAGTTCGAGAAAACATAACCTGCCCCGGGCACCGCCGTGACCGTCTGCCCCATTCCCACGGGCAGGAGCTGGCCGTTCCAACTGGGCGCAAACGTGCCGTTCCCGCTCGCCACCAGCGTCAACGGTGCCAACGCCACGTACGTGACCACGCGGCTCGCGACCACGGAAGCGTTGCCGGAGTCATCCCACGACCGCACGCGGAAGACATTTGTTCCGGGAATCAGCCCGGTGACCATCGCCGACCAGTTGGTCCAGCCGTTGGTGGTCGTGGCGATTTCGTAATCGTTCGTTCCTCCCGCATTCTCCACCCGGCACTCGACGGCCACGACTCCGAAGTTGTCGCGAGCCGTCCCGCGGAGTTCGACGCTCGCATTAGTCAATCTCGCACCGCTGGCAGGCGCGGTGATGGCCACGGTCGGCGGTGTGCCGTCGGGACGCGGGTCGTTGTCCACGATGCGGAGCACGGCATTGCTCGGGCTGCCCAGCACCGCGCCACCGGTCGGGTTCCGCAATGCGAGCAACACCGTCTCATCCGGATCGAACGAGAAATCATCGAAGATCGGTAGTGAAATCGGCTGGTTCGTTTCGCTGTCGGCAAAGGTCAGCGTGATGGCGAAGGGATCGCCCTGCGAGAGTGAGCCGTAATCCACGACTGGAGTTGCAGTGCCGCCCGTGATGGCCACGGTGACACTCGCCTGTCCCTGGCTGCCGCCGACCCGCCGCACGTTGAATTGGGCCGCCGAGCCGCCCTCGCTGGCCGTATAGCTCGCTGAGTCGAATTGAAATTGTCCTTGTGTGGGCGGCGGCGCGACCGTCCGCAGGCTGAACCCGGTCTGCCGGTAGAAGGCGGTGAGACCTGGGACAGAGGGATAGCTGTTCGTGTTACGCCCGCGAACTTTCGCGAACAGGAGACGCCCATGATAAGTCTGGTTGGGCTCGAGGGCGCCCGCGGGGATGGTAACCCCTGTGTCCGTGCCATTCAGCGCGTGGGGCACGATCACATCGGGCGTCTCGAAGACGACCCAATCCCCTTGGGTCTCGATGCTCAATTGAACAAAGTCGTCGACGGCCCCTCCGCTGAACGCGTCCCACGTCAACGTGAAGTCGGAGTTGGCATTCACCGCCTGGGCGGCAGTCCAGTTGGCGATGCGCGGCGCGTTGGGATAAAGCTCCGACGACAGGCTCAGCGCCGGAGTGCGAGTGCCGTCATTGAACGTCGACACGGTAAACTGGTAGCTGCCGTTCGGAAACGCTGCGTCGAGCGCGCTCTTGGTCGTGAATTCCTGCCCAAACCCGAACTCGAGGTCGTCTTCGCTCAAGGTCAAATCGTAATTGGCGCCGCCCGGAACTTGCAACGTGGCGTTCGAGATCGAGCCCGAAAAGGATTCGTTCATGAACGCATAGAACGAGAAGGGGTAATCCACGCCCGTGGTCGTCGGCGCGCCCGAACTCACCTGCTGGTAATTCTGACCCTTGACCACCGCGTACGATGCGACATTCGGTCCCTGCGTGCTGTCATCGTCGAGAATCGTCAGCGTGGCTGCCTGCGGCGAGCCAAGATTCACTCCGGGGCCCGGATTGCTCAGGATGAGCCCGATGGTTTCCGAAAGCTCCGGCGAGGCGTCATCGACAATGGGCACCTCGAAGGTCCGCTCGGTCACGCCCGGATCAAAGACCAGCACGCCGAGCGTGTTCGTGTAATCGTCGCCAGCGCTGGCGCTTCCGCCGCTGGTGGCGTAGGCAACGAATGTGGGGTCCGTGTTCGGGCCGGTGCGTACGACGGTGATGACTGCGGCCCCAGCTTCGCTCACGGTGTACGCGCCGGCGCTGAACTGAAGTAATTGCGGCACCGGGGTCGGCGTGACCACGAAATTGACCGTCACGTTCGTGCCGGAAACCGAAACCATCTGCTGGCCGATACACTGGAAGCCCCGTTGTTCCAGGTCAGAGCAGCCGAGGTTGACTCCCCACTGGCCGTCAATGACGCCGAGCGTCGCGATTCCATTCTCCCCGGACATGGCGGACACGCTGTAATTCGTGTTGCTGATCTGAGCGTAGGCGTACACGTAAATCCCGCCGATGGGCGTCGAGTTGGTATCCCGGACCGAGACCTGGATTTGCGCTGTGGTCGGAAGGGCGCGAATGACCAGATTCGTTTGATCGGCGCCTTCCACCACGGTGACATCCAGCGACGGAGCCACCAGGCCAAGCGGCGCCAGGTCTTCAGTCCAAACTCGCACATTCCAATCCCCGGCCACGACGCGGATGGCGAATTGCCCTTGCGAATCCGTATCCGTCGAAAAACAGCCATCCTGTCCCTGCCGGCAAACGTTGACCTCAATGTCAGGCACAGGAGTGCCGGTCCCATCCACCACCTGTCCGCCGAGCCAGGTCGTCGCCCGCTGAGCCACAAAATCCACCCGCACGGCCAGGCCGTCGCTGACCGTCACGTTCGTGGTTTGAAACAGGAACCCTTGCAATGCCGGATCGTCCCCCTCGGGGCCGACGTACCACATGCCCGCCACGACCCCAATCGCGTAGTCCGCGTTGGTTGGATAGCACCTTCCGCTTCCCTCGTTATTTTGCGCAGCGTCGTCGGCGCGCATGCCGGCGCCAGTGAGGGGCTGGCCCGTATCGTCGACGAGCCGGCCGTAGATGAGCGCCGTGGCTTTGGGTAAGACAAAATCGAAGTTCGAAACGTTGCCGGTGATATTCGTCGCTGCCCGCTCGCTGAACCCAAGATAGCCCTGCAACGCCGCCTGGTTTTGGTTCGGGCGAATTTCCCATTGCCCCGGAGTCACCGCAAAACTGTAGTAGCCTGAACTGTCGGTTGTGCCCACGGCGAACTCCCCTGACGCACCGTCGCCGAAAATGAAGTTGCCGGGCACCCCCTCGCCGCTGTCCGCGTCCACCACGCGGCCGGAAACCGTGAGAGTGCCAGTGCTCAACACAACGTTCTTCGTGGCGAACTGGTTCGAGTTCACCGTCACCATTGTCGTGGCGGGATCCACGACATATCCGGGCCGCAACGCCGCCACGATGTAATCGCCTGGCGCACTGTGAATCATGAAATCGCCGTTGAGATCCGTGAACGCTCCAACACCGCCGGGTCCATACGGCACGAGCAGCACCACGAACGTGTTGGCCAGCGGCAAGCCCGTGCTCGCTGCGGTGACCTTGCCGCTGACGCCTTGCAGGCGCGACTTCTGCCGGATCGTGAAGCGCTGCAAGACCGGCACAAATCCCCCCGCGGTCGCGTCGGAGACCTTGTACACAAAATTGCCGGCGATGCGGTCCAGAGTCCCATCCGGTCCCGGGCTGAACAACTCGGCTCGAATGGTCCCGTTGACCGCCCCATCTTCGTCGCCGGGCATGTTGAGATTGCGCACCCCGCCAAGGGTCGGCACCTGGCCGTCGGTCACTCGAAAGCTCTGGATGATTGGCTCGCCGGCATCGGCCACGCCGTCGTTGTCGAAATCGGCGTAGCGCTCGACGATCACGGTCCGTCCGGGTGAGGGAAGGTTCGAGATGAGCAGGGTGATCCTGCCGTTGAAATCGTTCGTCACCGTGGCAGGACTTACGGACAGTCCGGCTGCTGTTACATTGCCCAACAGGAGGTGCTGGCCCAACAACCCGAGCACAACCGACCTTGTGAGAAGCGTCCCATTCATGCCCCTGATGGATCGGCTGGATCTTAAGTACCTTTAGCCTCGCTTTGAACACAAGGTTGGGACGCTCCGAGCGGGGCGGCGCGCCGATTCGCACCCGTGCCAGGCGCCTGCAACGCTCTGCTCAGGCCAAGTCGAGAGGAAGAAAGTCCAAAAACCAACTCTCCGGACGCGCTTGAAAACGGATTTCCTTGTCTGTTGCCCAGCGAACGGATTGCGCGTGCAAGGCCTGGTGAGGCAGCAACAGCTCTGCCCGCTGCGCGGCCGAAAGCCGGCCCACCACGAAATCGAGGTAAATCTGTTCGTCGCCGCCGTAAAGCTTGTCGCCAACAATCGGATGGCCGGCGTGCGCGAGATGGATGCGGATCTGATGTTTGCGCCCGGTGTACGGACGGACTTCGAGCAAGGAGAATCGTTTCCCGTCTCTGTCGAATCTGCCAAGCACACGGAAACCGGTTCGCGCGGCGGCGCCGTCGGGACGCACACGGTCTTTGATGGCGACGCTGCTGCCTTCGTCGCGGCCAAGCGGCGCGTCGATCACGTCTTCGTCGGGCACGACGCTCCCGAGCACAATGGCCAAATACACCTTCTCGACTTCCCCAGTCTCCCAACGCTGCCGCCACAGCCGTGCCGAAGTCGCATCCTTGGCGACAAGCACGACGCCGCTGGTTTCGCGGTCCAGACGATTGATCAACTGCGGCCCGCCGCGCTGCGGGGGACGTACCGCCGCCGATGCGGCTGCACTTTCTGGCAGTGTCTCGCTGCCAGAGCCTGCGGGTAGGCTGCTCGCCGGCGCGGACGTCCGCGCTGGTTGTCCCGCGAGGTGCAAACGTACCCGCGAGATGAGGCTTGAAAAAGCGTCACCCTTCGTTGGGTGACAAGCGAGGCCCGCCGGCTTGTTCACCACGAGCAATGCATCGTCTTCGTGAATGACTTCGAACAGCTTTTCCATTGCAGAATAGACCAGACGCGGCGGCGCAGGGTTTGCAGTTCGGAAGCGTTTCGCGCTGTAGCTGCGACCGTGAGGTCGCAGGACGTGGACGTCAGAATCGAGTTCGTTCCGCGCAGCATATCCCCGCGACCTCACGGTCGCAGCTACAACGAAGGGAGGCGCCCTGCCTTGCAGTCGCCTTGCCAACGTCGATGCTGGCCTTATCATTAGGGGCGGTGAACCAAAAGTCCAACCTCTGGCTCGCGGTCTTGCTCATGGCGGTGTTCGCCGTGACGCGATGGCCCGGGCTGTTGCCGAACAATTTCAGCGCCGCGTACGCCCTGGTGTTCTGCGCCGGTGTTTTCCTGCCGCGCACGCTCGCCTGGTGGCTGCCGCTGGCGACGATGCTCGTCACAGACATCCTGCTGAACCTTTTCTATTACGGCGTCAGCGCGTGGAAGCCGGCCATGTTCGCGAGCTACGCGGTGTATGCGTTCCTGATTTGGTTCGGCTCGCGATTCAAGCCGCAGGCGCATTTCCTGAAGCTTATCTGCGGCGGCGTGCTGGGCGCGGTCCTGTTCTATCTGCTCACGAACACCGCGGCGTGGTTCTTCAACCCGTTCGGCAATCCCGAGTATACGCGCGACCTGGCCGGGTTCATCACCGCGCTGACCAAAGGCGCGGGCGGCTATCCCGAGACCTGGCGCTTCTTCCTCAACACGCTGCTCAGCGGCGGCCTGTTCACGGGCCTGTTCGTGGGCGCCATGAAACTCACGGCGGCCGAATCCCCTCTGGAAAAGGAAGGACCGCAAGCCGCTGCCGAAGAAACTGAACCCTCCGCTGAGCCCGAGCCAGGTGACGCCCGGTCTTGATGCCGCCGCGTCATGAAACTCGGCATCATTTCCGACACGCATGGTCTCTTCGACCCGAAGCTTCCCGCGCTTTTCGATGGCGTCGAACATATCCTGCACGGTGGCGACGTCGGTTCGGGTGAAATCATCGTCAAGTTGGAACAAATCGCTCCCGTCACGGCCGTGCTCGGCAACAACGATGTTGGGATGAACCTGCGGGAGACGGAAGTCCTGGGACTCGGCGGTCGAAAGTTTCTCATCTACCACATCGTCGATGTGCGGAATCCGGCCGATGGCATTCGCCGGCGCCTCGCCCACGAGGCACCCGACGTCGTCGTCTTCGGCCACACCCATAAGCCGCATGCCGGGCAATTAGGCCCTACGCTCTACTTCAATCCCGGCTACGCCGGTCCGCAGCGTTTCAAACTGGAGCGCAGCGTTGCGCTGTTACATCTCGACGACGGAGAAGTGCGCTGGGAATTCAAGGCGCTTTGAGCTACTGTTTCCAACTATGCTCGTGGTTCCGGCAAGCGGTCTGGCGCTATCTCGCGGATCAAGCACTCGTTGCAGGGCAACCAATCCATCTCGGGACCGAGTGGTTGTCCCGAAGGGACATCATGAGAATAGCCCAGCGTTTCAACGCTGGGTTCAAGGCACAAGGCGTCGCGTCCCGAAGGGACGGCTGAAATCGAGCCACAATCGCTTCGCTTCAGCCGTCCCTTTGGGACTTACCATCAGGCGCTTCAATCCCGGCGTTGAAACGCCGGGCTATTTTCGATCATCCCTCCGGGATGTGTTTAGCGGCGACAACCTGCGTGTCCCGTCTTTGTCGGAAACTTTGTCGAGGACGCACATTCGACAAAAGTTTTCCCGACAAAGGCGGTGAAGCGTGTGCTAACCAGTTACTCGGGATGACGATTGTGGTCCCATGCGAAACGCGGTTGCGACTTGCGCTCGCTGTTTGGGGTTTACTCACGCGCCGATGGATCCAAGCTGGGCATCATCGGCCCGTGATACCGCTCGTAGGTGCGCAGCGCGCGTTCACCCAGCGCCTGGCGCAGGGCGGCATAAGATGCCTGTCGCACGGCCAACTCCTGTTCACCGCGCCCGTCGGCGGCGATCAATCCGAAGGAGCGCAATCGGTCCAGCTCCTCGTTGCGCGCTCGCAATGCTTCCGCCGCTTGCGACGCCGCTTCGCGGGGCAGGCCGTAGCGTTCGGCAATGCGGAAGACATCGCGGAAGTTTCCGTCGAAGCCTTGCTTGAACTGCGCATGGCGCCCGGGACCCAGGGCCTCTTTGACGGCTTCGTCGCGCTGGCGCCTGATCTGCTCGGCCGCGGCCTTTTTTGCGGCATAGTCGGGATCCTTCCGATTGAAGTTGTCCGAGGGTTCCGGGAACTGATTGTAGGCGCGCGCGATAGCCCGCGCTTCCTCGGGCGTGCCCGCAAAGCCCGTCGAGGCCTGCGCCTCGCCGGCGTGGCGCGAGCGGCGGAGTTGGTACTCCGCCTGTTCCTCAGGCGAGAACAGCGCGGCAATGGATTCCTGGCGCTGCTTCTCGCGCGCTTCGCGTTGAGCGCGCAACTCGGGCGTGTCCTTGGCGCCACCGGCCGGACGCAGCTTCGCCATGTCTGCGTCGAACTGCTCCTGCAAGCTTTCGAAGGCTTTGCGCTTCTCGTCGGGAAGAAATGCCGTCTCCGGATCGGAATGACGGCGCTTCTCGTCCTTCGATTCCGCCGGGCCGCCGGCGTATTCGTCGAGCTTGTCGAGGGTCTCCTTTTCCAGTTTCTTGACCGCTTCCTCGTAGGGCTTGGTCGCATCGTCCAACTCCTCGCCTTTCGCGGCCACGGTCCAGTACTCGCGCTGGAACGGCTCAACAATGCCCCGGCGCCGCGCCAGGTATAACGTGGTCAACTCGGCCTTGATGATATCCCGCACGGTCCCGGGCGGACAGCCAACGGAGCGGAGCCCAGCCGCGTATTGCTTGAAATCCTCCGACGCCACGTCGCGCCAGTGAAACGGGGGTGCCTCGTTGGTGAGCGCGACTTGGATGCGAGTCACGTTTGTCTTGAGCCGGCTGGCCGCCGGAGCGGCGACGTGCCGGCCGCGCTCTGCGTCTCTCCCGCCAGGTTCGGCAGTGCGCCCGGCGCACAAGAGGAGCGCGACCAGCGCCACGTTGCCAAGCAACGAAAGTGTCATGAACAGGCGAAGTTTCATCCCTTCGAACCTTTGGCCGTGAACGCGTCGCGGACCCAGCCGCGATCCGCGCGGAAGAACTCCTTCATGGCCTTCTCGCCGACGACCTGGCGCATGGCCAACTCGGTTTCGCGCCGGAGCGCCTCGAGGGACGAATTGCGTTGAGCCAGGTCGAGGCCCTCGATGGCTTTCACTTCGCGTGCCGCGGCTTCGGCTGCCCGCCGGATTTCGAACGCCTTGATCGCACTATCCACCGGGAGCTCGCTCTGATGCGCGGCGCGGGCAAATTCTCGAAAGTCCCTGTTCATGGATCGTTCGAAGGCCGCGGCGCGCTCCGGCCCCAACAACTGGCGGATTCCCGGCAGCGCCTCGGGCGGCAGTTTGTCGAGCATCTCCTCGAGGTCATGGCCGGGACGATGATCATCGAACACATTGATCAAGGCGAGGCCGACCAGGTCCCGCGCCTGCGCCGTGATGGCCGCGACCTGTCGCAGTTCCTCACCCGTGAGGGAAACACCGGCAAGCCGGTTGCCGAAGATGAAGCCGTTGGCCAGATCGGACATGCGCAACAGCAATTCCTGGGCTTCCGCCGGCGTTACGGCTTGTTCTATGCGTTGGCGAGACTCGGCGACCAGCGCCTCCAGGCGAGGCTCGTCCGTGTCGATGACGATGCCCCGGGTCTCGGCCTTAAACAGCTTGGACTCCTCCTCGATTCGTAGTGCGGCGTCCATCACTCTCAACGCGGCATCATCGGAAAGGAATCCGACCAGGAATCCGGCCTCCTCCTCTTCGACATAGTCCTTGAACGCCTTGGCCGACCAAGTGACGCCGAGGATTCTCGCGATCAGGGCGCGCTGCTCGGTATCGAGCCGGCGATGCTCGCGGAGGATCTCGAGCCGGCGCGCCTCACGCTGCGATTCAGTTTCCCAAAAAACGTCGGCCTGCTCGGCCTCGGCGCGGCGCTCGGCGTAGTGCTCCTCGAGTTCGGCCATGAGCATTTGGCGGACGACGTGTTCGGGGCAACCCACGCCGCGCAGATTCGCAGCGTAGGATTCGTAATCGTTCGTTTCCAACTGCGACCAACGGAAGCCGGGCGCATCGACCCGGTTGGTCATGAATTCGGTGACGTTGGTGCGCAAGGTGCGCCAAACGGGAACGGATTTCGCCTCGGGAGCCGTGAGTGAAACCTGGCCAGGACGCGCCGCACCGTCCGGCGAAGCCGTGCGTTGCCACCGCGCAAACACCCAGCAACCAAGGGCCAGATTCAGCCCCAGCGAAACGATCAGAATGGACCGGGCATTCACGGCGCTGGTTGAAACTCTGACCCGGGCATCGCCAGTCTGTCACGGGCAAACACGCAAGCTGAACTTACGATTTACGATTTGCGCGCTGCGAGCGATGGGCAAATCGTAAATTGTCCTACTCGTAACTCAGGACGAGGTTGCTCCCGATAATCGTGATGCGGCTGATGCGGCTGGTGCCGCAAGCGTTGAGGCGAAAGAAACGGGTTTCCGCGGGGCGGGTCAATGTGAACACGCGAGCATCGGGATCCACATTCGCGCCGCCTTCCGACGCGTACGGGCCTGACACTTCCGAGCTGGATTCCAGTCGCGGCGGCGGGTCGGCGGGTGGCGGGGCCTGGAGCACGCTCCGGATCCACGAAAGATTCGATGCAATCCGAGTCGCGTAGAGCGCGCTGGGAAGGTCCGCCGGCAGGTCCGGCGTTTGTTGCCAGTTCCCCTGCCCTCCTGTGTAAAGGCCGCCTTTATCTGGAATGGCCGCCACAAATCCGACGCCGACGTTGTTCGTATTGAACAAGGCTTCGACGGCGTAGTTGATGCCTGCCAGTTTCCAAACGCCGCCGTCCAGGATAAACACGCCACCGCTGGAATCGCCCACGGACAGGTGCGCTTCGTCCGGCAGGCCATTGGCGTCGAAAGTGGCCTGGAGCATATCTCCCACCGAACCTCCCAGCGACCCGGTGAGTGGCACGATGTTATCCCCATTGATGATGGCCGAGACGACGTTGGCACCCCAGCGTTGCACGCCGTCGTACGGTCCCCAGAACCAGCCTTTGGTGGTCGGCCCCAGCAAGCCCGAAACGACCACCGGTCCGCCGCGCTGAGTGCCGCGTCCAAACACCACGAACTGCTGTCCCACCTCGCTCAGGCCGTCATAGAGCGGCGCGAAATCGGGGAATTCGCCGCAGATGCGCCAGATGCGCAAATCGCTGTACGGATCGTCGACCATCGCCGTCGTGATGTAGGTCACGCCTCGAAAGAGGAACGGATCTCCGACCGTCCCGCCCACGTGCGCCGCAGCCACGAAGTGTTTGGTGGAGATCGGAGTCCCGAGGAAGGCGCCCCATTGGCCTTGATACTGCCAACCGCTGTTGGTCAGGGCGCCGGTCGGCGGCGTGGTGTTGCGAGTGGGGTCGCCGGTTGAATAGAAAATTACCGCCAGGACGTCAGTCCCACTTGCCAGGAGCGCCGTCAGCGCCAAACACAATCTCAACCGTTGGATTCGCATAGCATCAAATCAAGGTGGGACCCGGGTCCTTGAAGGCGGCGCCACAGTTCCCCAAGAATTAAGCGGCAATTCGGCCGAAAACTTAAGCCCGATGGAACCAGGCGCGGATCGGCCGATAACGGCGCATCACCAACGTACCAAGGAGGCGGGATTGGGGCGGGTAGGATGATTTTGTGTAGGCGACGCCCCAGCAACGTAGCTGGGACCGTGAGGTCGCAGGCTCAAGCGCGAACTCCGACGAAGATCATTCCGCTGCCCCACATTCTGAGGCGCACGACCGCGACCTCACGGTCGCAGCTACGGCAGGTGTCTCGCCTGCCTGGCTCGTTTACTTCAACTTCTTCACGAGCACCTTGGAGTTGCGGCCGCTGGCGTCGTATTTTTCGCGGCGGGCCGGGGGCAGATCGTCGGGCGTGCCTTCGACAAACCCACACTTGCTGATGAAGTACGTGTAGGCCTGCGTGGAGAGCGCGATGAGTTCCGCCAATCCCTGCTCGCGTGCCTTGCTCTCAACGAAGTTTATCAGCTTCTTGCCGATGCCCTGGTTCTCATGCGACGGGCTGACATACAGGTACGCCAGCTCTCCTTTATTCTGCTCGGGGTAAATGTGGAGCGCCACGCAAGCGACCGGGTTCTTGTCGATTTCGACCAGAAAATAATCGCCCAGGCCTTTTTCCAGTGAAACCCGCGTGCGCTTCACGAGTTCCTCGCTGTCGACGGCCTGCTTCGTGAGGTGTTGAAGGGCGCGGATGTCCTTCTTCATCGCCCGCCGAATCTGCTCGTATTCGTTGGCGTAGATGAGCGTGCCGACTCCTTCGTTGGAAAAAACCTCGGCCAGCAGCCCTTCGTCAACAAGGCCATTGATGATGTGGACCCGCGGGACGCCCGCACGGCAGGCTGCCGCGGCGTGAATCGCCTTGGAAAGCATCTCGGGCAGGATCTCACTCTTTTGCGACGCAAGGATTTGATCGAGATCGCCCGCAAGCATCTGGCGGATCAACTGGCCCTGATGAACCAGCCCGTCGCTGGTGGTGATGAAAATGAGCTTCATCGCCTTCAGCGCTTCAGCCACGGAAACGGCGACGTGATCCGAGTTGACGCGATAGGTCTTGCCATCGCCATCGAAGCCCAGGGGTGGAACCACCGGCAGGATTCCCTGGCTGATGAGGCTCTGGAACAGTTCCACATCGACGCGCTCGACCTTGCCCGTGAACAGGTGATCCACGCCCTGTAGAATGCCCATGGGATGAGCGATAATCCCGTTGGTCGTGACGGCGCGCAGATCGTTGATCGAGAGGCCCTCGAGGATCTCGTGAGTCAGCCGGTTGGACGCCGTGAGCGCCAGTTTCAAGGTCTCCGCGTCGGTGACGCCGGCGCCGAGCAGATCGGACGGCCGGACCTGCTGCTGTTCGCCGAGGGCCCTGATCTGCGCCGACGCACCGTGGACAATGACGACGCGGATGTTCAGCGAGCGCAGCACCGCGATGTCCAGGAGCAGGTTTGCGAAGTTCTCGCCTGTGACGATGGCGCCGTCGATTGCAAGGACGAAGACTTTTTCACGGAAGCGGGGAATGTACTGCAGGATGCCCCGCAGGTCGGTGGGTTTCATCGCAAAGACTTAGCGGGCCCGAGGAGGGCCGGAAGGACTGGCGTCGAACGGAGTTGTCGTCTGCACGGCAATTGGCGGACGCCGTTTGCGCGGCGCACTCGCGCGTAACAAGTACGCCGTTGGCGGGAGGATTCAAATAGAAAATTCGCGCCCGGTGCGGTTGGCGCATCTTGAGGCACTGCCCCCGACTTCTCCCTCTCCCCGCGACGGAGGAGCGGGGAGAGGGGCTGTCTCCCGCTTCTAATGGCCCTCCTCTCCCCGGCCCTCTCCTCCCTCGGAGGGAAGAGAGGGAGTCCGCCCACAGCGAACGGGGGCAGTGTCAGCGATGTCCTGATCTCATGCCTCGACATGCGCCCGGTGCGGTTTGGCTCCACGTCTGATTATCTGTGAAGGTGTTCGCCCGCTCATCGCGCGTTCGAGACGATCACGCGGGCGCATCCTATTGTGCAGGGATGGATTGGGCCTTGGCCTCACCCCTCACCCAACCATTACTTCGCGCCTTGAACCCCTGAACCACGGTAGGGACGCGCTGCCGCGCGTCCAGGCCGACCAGCAGGTCGGCCCTACCGGGGTTCATGGGGAGAACTGCGAGGAGTCACCTTGCAATTATTGAGATGCGCCGCGATCACGCCCCGACGTAGATTCTTCGATTGACGGGCCGGAGGTCGCCGGGGAAATTCTGCGCCTCGATTTTTATGGCTCGAATTCAACGGGCGTTGCTGTCCGTCTCCGATAAGACTGGTCTGCTGGCTTTCGCGCAGGTTTTGGCCCGCGCGGGGATTGAACTGCTCTCCACGGGGGGCACCGCCAAGGCGCTGCGTGAAGGCGGGCTGACGGTCATCGAATTGGGAGATTACACGGGCTTTCCCGAGATGCTCGACGGCCGGCTGAAGACACTGCACCCGAAAGTCCATGGCGGGCTCCTGTACTTGCGCGGCAACGCGGACCACGAAGGGGCGGTCAAACAGCATGGCATTGGCCCCATCGATCTCGTCGTGGTGAATCTCTATCCCTTCGAGGCGACCATCGCGCGGCCTGGGGTTTCGTTGGAGGAAGCCATCGAGAACATCGACATCGGCGGGCCGGCCATGCTGCGCAGCGCCGCCAAAAATCACCAAAGCGTGACCGTGGTCACCGACCCCCTGGATTACGCCGAGGTCGCCGACCAGGTCGCCGCGGAGGGCGGCACGACGCTGGAGTTGCGCCGGAAGCTGGCAGCCAAAGTGTACGCGCGGACTTCGGCCTATGACGCCGCGATTGCGGCGCACCTGGCGAAGGCCTTTGAAATCTCGCCGCCGAAGGCCGTCGGCGAGATGCCGCCGAGGCTCGAAGTGAGCGCACCGCTGGCGCAGCCATTGCGCTACGGCGAAAACCCGCACCAAAAGGCGGCGTTATACGGAAGCTTCAGCGACTACTTCCAGCAACTGCACGGCAAGGAACTTTCCTACAACAATATTCTGGATCTGACGGCCGCAGCGAACCTGATGGCCGAGTTCCAAGGAGAAGCGCCGGCGCTGGCCATCCTCAAGCACACCAACCCTTGTGGCGTCGGCCAGGGAACGAGTCTGCGCGAAGCCTGGGAAAAGGCCTTCGCGACCGACCGGCAAGCCCCGTTCGGCGGCATCATCGCGGTGAACCAGCCGCTCGACTTGTCTTGCGCGGAAGCCATCGCTGAGATCTTTAGCGAGGTGATCGTAGCGCCCGCGTTCGCGCCCGACGCACTGGCGCTGTTGCAGAAGAAGAAAAACCTGCGGCTGCTGCGGCTCCTGAAGGAACCCGCGGCTGCCGGGCCACTCGAAGCGCGCGCGGTGGGCGCGGGCTCGTGGCTGTTGCAGGAACGCGATCTCAAGCGAGTGACCGCGGCGGAGCTCCAGGTGGTGACCCGCCGCAAGCCGACTGAAACCGAGATGGAGGCGCTGCTGTTCGGCTGGCGAGTAGCCAAGCACGTGAAGAGCAACGCGATCGTTTTCGCGGCGCCGGGCCGCACGCTGGGCATCGGCGCCGGGCAGATGAGCCGCCTGGACGCCAGCCGCATCGCGGTCTGGAAAGCCGGCGAGGCGGGGCTGTCGCTGGCGGGCAGCGTCGTGTGCAGCGACGCCTTTTTCCCGTTTGCTGACGGCCTGGTGGCGGCGGCAACGGCGGGAGCGACAGCGGCCATTCAACCGGGCGGTTCCGTGCGTGACGAAGAAGTCATCGCCGCGGCGAACGAGCGCGATGTTGCGATGGTGTTCACGGGGGTCCGGCATTTCAGACACTGAGAACGTAGGCTGGCAATTGCTCCGTGAGTCGTTATGCATCCCTCACGGCACGGCCAGACGGTAGAAGCGGTGGGGGATTTGCGAAACGGCGGTGTCGGTGTAGCGGGCGATGCCTTCGGGGGAGGCGGAGACGGTGGCGATGTCCTGCCAGGTGCTGAGATTGGTGCTGGCCTGGAAACGGACGGACTGGCCGGGGGTGGCGGGGAATTGCAGCAGCACGGCGCCCTTGGGGAGCCATTGGATGTTCGCAATGTCCACGTATTTGATGAGGGTGATGTCACTGCCGCTGTTGGTGTTGGCGGAGGTGCCGGCCACGAAAATGCCGCCGTCCGGCGTCACGGCGATGCCGACGGCGATGTCGCTGCCGTTGGCCGGGCCGTTGTAGCGCTTGGTCCACAGTTCATGGCCGTCGTTGTCGTACTTGATTGTTAGGAAGTCAAAACTGGGTGGCGGCCAAAGATATGAGTATGCAGATTGACCGGTGACAAACACATTGCCGAGGGTGTCCAGCGCGATGCCGTTGGCTTGATGGTAACTTGAAGTGACGGTCTCGAAATCCGACTGCCATCGCAACGTGCCGTTGGTTTGGAGAACAAGTGTTCGGTATAGAATTCTAGTCGGGAATCCAGATGGCAATCTGCCGGTCATGTAGATTTCGCCTGAGGGCGGAACGACCATTGAGGTCATGCCCCCGTCAGCATGAGCCGATAAGCCGCTATAATACCAAATATTCGTCCCGACTTGGTTGTCAAAGAGTCCAGCGACATAGTCTCCTGCGCTGCCGGCCACGAAATCGCCCGCCAAATAAACCCGCTCACTGTCGAGCACAACGATTCGCCTTACTTCACTTTCATAGAATTGCCCCGAGCCGTGTAGCGCACCCGGTGGCGCGAAATCAGGGCTGACCCAAAGCGGGTTGCCCCCGGCATCATATTTGACCAAGGCGAACTTCAGATAATACCCCGCACGGTCGATTCGCCATGTGACCGTGCCTCCGACGTACACCTCGCCGGCGGGACCCAGGGCCACGGCCTGCGCCTGGTCCGGGCCAAAGGGACGATCATGCGTTCGCAGCCAGACGTTGGTGCCTTCCGGGGCCAGCTTCACGGTGACGAAATCGTTCGTCTGGAACCCCACGACGTACGTGAACTCATTGGAGTCGACCGCCACCGCCCGGCCGCCATAGGGCGCGACCCATTGGAGAACGCCGTCGCGGTCGTATTTGACCGTTCGGGACGTCCCGGTGACATACACGTTGCCGTGGCCGTCCACAGCCATCGCACGCAACTGGTCGTTGGCCTGAGGGCCCGAACTGTAGGTCCTAGCCCAGAGTTGAGTGCCGGTCTGCGAGTATTTGAGGATGGCATAGCCCACGTCTCCGCTGGCGTTGGCCTGGCTGCCGGCGATGAGGATGTCGCCGGCGTTGTCGAGGGTCATGGCGATGACCTGGTTGGTGCGCGTGGGCAGGCCGAAGTTGTGGCGGGCCTCCCAGGCGAGTTGGGGAGCGGGGTGGATGGAGAGAGAGAACAGCAGCGATAGCGCGAAGAAAGCTGAATGACGAATGACGAATGACGAATGACGAAAGGGAGTAGCCGGCTGCCTCGGTGCTGGGTGCCCGCTGAGTACCGTCGGAGTGTTCATGGCGTGGCTCCTAGGGTAGGTGGACGGGGCGGCGGGATCGATGAATGGGTTCACCGTCAGAGCGCCATCCTTGAAGGTGTTCTGCTGGAGAAAGAATATCCCTGGGTCCGCGATGGGGCCTTACACCGATTGTCATGATGTGATGCCGCCAACAGGTGGATAAGTGTGAGCGGATGGAAACGAGCTTCGGCTTAGACTGGTTGCCAAAAGTCATTTCCGAAATGGTGGGGCAAACCTGCCGGTTTGCCGCGGCGCCCGGCAGGGCGCCGCCCACCATTTCGGAAATGACTTTTGGCAACCAGTCTAGCCCCGAGGGCTCTCATGGAGCACACTCTGCGCTCCAGACTCGCGTTGTCAATGGGCTTTCAGGTAGCTGGCGTTCGACGCTGCGCGGAAGGCATAAGTGGCCGTGGCGCCGACGTCTGGAGGCTGGCTATTGGGCCAGGAGGTACACGAGGGCCACCTGCGCCAGCGCCATCAGAGCGAGGCCGATCCAGGTGAGTGCCTCGCGAAACCTAAGGCCTCGGTGCGCCGCGGGGCCAAGGCTGAATTGGAGGCGGATGGAGCCGATCTGAATAACGTCGCCGTTGCGCAGAACCGCTTCCCGGATTGGCTGTCCGTTCACGGTGGTGAGCGCTTGTTCGGAGGCGGTCAGCACCGCTCGCTGGCGATCCCGCAAGTCAACGCGCGCGTGGTGCTCCCAGACTCCATCATCCTCGAGGCGCAAGCCATCTTGCGGAGAGCGCCCGATGGAAAAAGGCAGACGGGCAGCAGGCCAATGGGTGCCTGCCCTGAAACCGTTGAGAACAAGAAGTTGGACCACTTACCAGATTCCTCGATGCACGTAGACCTGGTCGTTTACGTACAGCGGCAAATCGAGCTTGGGATTGCTGCGGGCTCTTTTCCAGTCGACGAACTCGGTCCTGCCAGTGAGGAAGCGCCGCACTTCGATCTTTCGCTTATTGGCGAAATCGGTGAAGCCGCCGGCGGTGGAAATCGCCCGGAGGACGGTCAACCCATCAATGTGAAACTGACGGTTGGGAACCTTGACTTCGCCATCCACGTAGACGTAGCGATCCTGGGCCTTCACCACCACGGTCAGGTTGACGTAGTATCTCGGGACGTACGCTTTCCGGATTTCCGCCTGAAGTTGGGTCGGGGTCTTCCCGACGGCCTGAACCTGCACGTTCATGGGGAGAGTGAGGAGGCCATCGTCACCGATGCGATGCTGTTGCTCTGCGGGCATGCTGCGTTCTGGAACATCGGAAAAATTGACTGTCAACAGATCGCCCACACCCAGTTTGCTGGAAGCCTGCTGCCCCGGAAGGAGAAGTAACGCGTTGCTGGACCCATCGTTTGCCGCAGGTGCGGCCGTATTAATGGGCGGGACGACGGAATGGGCGGATTGGGTGCCCACTGGATATGCCGGTTGCACTCCCCCCGGGCTGGGGGATTGAGCGCTGACTAAGGTTATGGGTTGAGCCGCCGTCGCGTTGGCGGGCTGGGGGTGTGGGGCCGCGGTGTTGAAGTAGCGCGCGTTGGCGGGAACATTGGGGTCGTTGTAAGCGAGGCCGCTACAGCCGGCCAGCAGGAGTGGGAACGCCAGGGCCAGGAAAAGTCCTCCACAGCGGAGGACGGATTGCAAACTTATGGGATTCATCGGACCAATACAAAACGCCGCTCAGTACTTGGGCTTGATTTCGATGCCGGCGTCCTGCCTGGGGGCGGGCTTCCCGTTGGGCTCGTCGGCTTCCGGTTTGGAGTCTTCGCTCTTGGAATAGTAATCGTAGTAGTAGCCGCTGTAGTAGTAGTAGTTCTCGTCGGACGCCATGTTGATGTTGTTCAACACAATGCCGAGGAGATTGCCCCCGACCTTTTCGATCATCTGCTTGGCGCGGATGGTCATGGGCTGGGGATAGCGCCGGTACTGGATGACCTGGAGGACGCAATCGACCTCGCTGGCGAGGATTGAGGCGTCACTCACACCCATAATCGGCGGGGAGTCGAAGAAGACGTAATCGTAGCGGCGCTTGAGGTCACGGATGAGTTCCTTCATCTGGGCGCTGCTCAAAACGCCCATCGAACTGCTGGGCAGCTTGCCCGAGGGCAGGAAGTCGAGCGTGGTCAGCGGCGTGGTCTGGATGACCTCCTCCAGCGTGTTCTGCTTGAGCAGGAAATTCGTCAGGCCGACGGAGTTGGAGACCTTGAGCACCTTGTGAAGGCTGGGCCGGCGAAGGTCCGAGTCGACCACGAGCACGCGCGAGCCGTTCTGGGCGAAAACCGTGGCCAGGTTGAAAATGGTCGTCGATTTGCCCTCACCCGCGCCCCCGGAAACGACCGTGATGGTGTTGAGCTTCGGGTCCTTCTGCGAGAAGAGGATGTTGGTGCGCAAGACGCGGTAGGCTTCGGCGTGGGGGCTGTCCGGACCTTCGAAGACGATGTAACCGACGTTCTGCGGAATGACGCCCAGCACGGGCGCCTGCAAGGCCCGCTCGACGTCGTCGATGGTCTTCACGCTGGTGTCGAGGTACTCGATGAAGAACGCCAGACCGATGCCGATCGCCAGACCGACAATAACGCCCAGAACGACGTTGAGCATTTTCTTGGGTTTGACGGGAACTGGCTCGGGCTCCGCCTTGTCGACGATTTGCACGATGGCGGTGCGGGGCATCACCTGCTCGACTTTCTCCTGCCACACGCGTTTGTGGAGCTGCTCCCGGACGAACTTGGCGGTTTCGAGGTCGCGCTTGAGCACGTTGTAAGGTCGGCGAAGCTTGGTCTGGTAGATGTCGTTGGATTTGGCCTGTTCGATCGCGAGGGCCCGCAGGTCGCGATTGGCCTTCTGGCTCTCCATCTTGATCTTGACGCCCGCGACGATGCCTTGGAGCCGGTCTTCAATCTGCTTGTTGATCGTTGCGATGGCTCCGCGGATTGCGAGCACCTCGGGGTGCTCAGGCGAGAAGGCGTTGGTCATCCCGGCCAGGGTCCGCTCGTCCTTGGACAAGCCTTGAAGCAGGTCGGCCAGAATTGGATCGGGCGACGCCGTGGCGGCAGTGCGCCTCAATTCAGCAGGCGTACAGTTGGTGAGTTCCCTGTAAAGGTTGAGCAATCCCGCATACTCGACCTCGGCGTCGAGTCGTTGCATCTCCAGTTTCTGCATTGAATCGATGTCGATGTTCCGGTTGACGTAGCCGCTTTCCGATTCGAAATCGGAGATATTGAGTTCCTCCCGCAACTGATCGAGCCTGGCCTGGAGGTTGGTGGTGTAGGCGACGTGATTGGTCATTTCCCCCTGGAGCTTCTCAAGGCCTTCTTTGGACATCTCCTGCCAGGTCGCCAGCCGGGATTGGCGATACACTTCGGCAATCTTCTGGGCGATTTCGGCGGCTTCTTCCGGCGAGTCGCTTTCCACCTTGATTTCGATCAGGCTGGTGTTGCGGGACTGGCTGACGGTGAGATCGCGCTTGAGCAGCCTGAAGGCGAGGTCCAAGGGCAGTTCGCTCTCCTTGAGTTTCTCGGCCCAACGTTTGGTCAGTTGGAGGTTCGTGACGACTTGGTGAAGGATGGACTTGGATTGGATTTTCTCGAACTGAGTTTGGACCCAGTACGGGTCGAACCCCTGGTAAGCACGCTCCCCGGTGATGCCCCCCATGTCCGGCGCGTCCTTTTCCACGGCGATCCGCACGGTGCTGGCAAACCGGGGCGGCAGGACGAAGGTGACCAGGGTGGTGGTAATGGCCACGAGCAGGAACACGGCCAGAATGACAGTCTTACGGATGCGGATGATGCGCCAGTAGTCAAGGAAATGGAGCTTAATCTCCGGCGCATCAAAGTTCTTCGTGGCTTCCATACGTCAAAAAAGGAGGCGAGGTACTCATCCTGCCTCCCGTGTGATCAAATGCTTTGACTCAGTTTCAGAGGCTAACGTTCAGTAAGTTCCGCGCACGCCTGCAAATACTCGGTTACGGGTGAATTCGCGCCCGTCGATGTCGGTCCACAAATTGTCGAGGAAATAGGTGGCTTCCACCGACCAATTCCTGTTGACCTTGTAAGACAGGTTCAGGGCCAGAGTCACATAATCATCGCTGTCGCCGTCATTGGGGCCGCCATTGTAAATGGAGTGCTGATACTGCGCCAGCAGGCCGCCCGTCATCAAGGCCGTGATCCGATGGTTCACGGCCACGTAACCGGTTGTGGTGTCCTGGTCGAGCGTGACGTCGTTGGGATCGGTTCCGCTCAGGCCCACGTCAGTTGCGTTGTTGTCCTGCTTGACCCCCAGCTTGACGGTGCTGCCGGGGAGGTAGGTGTAAGTGCCTACGATGTCGACGTAAGGCGCCCATTTGTCATCGACGTCCAGCTCCGTGTATTCCCGGAACTTCGCGCCCACCCGGCCTTCAACGGCCAATGTCGTGCTAAACTTATGCTCTCCGCCGACGTAAAAGGCGTGCGAACGGGAGGCCCGATCCTCGCCTTGGAGGACTCCTCCCGCGAGGTAATCACTGCTCAGGTAATCGTTGAAGCCAAACTGGTAACCGCCGAACAAGACGGTGCTGGGATCCATGACGTAGCGCGGATCCAGCCGGACGGCGTGCTCGTCCCGGTCCAGCAACGCCGAATAGCTGTTCGTACCGCTGTCCTGGTAATCGTAGTAATCGTTCCCGTACGAAAACCGCAGCGCCCACAGGCGGGTCAACTCGGCGTCGAACGTCGCCAGTGCGTGATTATGGAGCCCCTCGGCATCGGAGCGCAACACGGGCGTCGTGACGACCCCCTGCTGATTCACGATGGTCGGCTCGACAGAGTAAACGAACTGATCCCGGAAGTTGAGGCGATAACGCTCGGAGAAGCGGTGATCGAAGGCCAACCGTGCGTCGTGGCTCTGGTCCCACTGGTGATCATCGCGATCCTCGAACCAACGCGCCGAGTAGACGTATGAGAGGCTGACGAAACTGGTCTCCAGCGGGAAATTCAGGTTGAACGAGGGGCTTATCTCGAACCCAAAGCTGTCCCGCTTGTCTGGCCCTGACGGCCGTGTCGTGTAATTATCATCGTAGAAGCCCCTTACGGCGGCTGAGACGCTCCATCGTTTCGACGCCTGCTCGGGCGTCAGGTCTCCATAATTCTGCGCATGGAGTCCTGCCGCCCCGACAGCAACCAATCCGGCCGAGGCAAAGATTTTCTTCATAGTTAAGCTGCGTGTTTCCAACTAATTCGAGCGCGCGACACGGCAAAGTGGTTCGGTTTGTATGGGTGCCCCGTGGGCTTGTCAAACGCAAATTCGCTCATCATCGCCGTCATTCGCCGCGCTCGGACCATTTTTTGTGCCGGATACAGCCGGATTTACCTTGCTTTGATTGGTTTCTCTGCCGGACGTTCAGAATCCGTCAAAAATAGTTCCGGCAGAAGGCCAAAGGGACGGTGCTTGAGTGCAAAACCCGTCGGCACCTCTCGGAACAGGAACACACCCACCAGGACAAAACCTTCCCAGTCCCTGGCATACGGTTCCCACTGCTCGCCCCGCTCCTCCCGGCTCACCCAGGGTTCCAACGGGGCCATCGACACTGATTTCAGGGTCCGATCCGACAAATACAAGGCCCGGATAGGCTTGCCGCACTGGTTCATCGCCTCGAAGTCGTTCCGGAGCCGGATGCGCGGCTCCTCGCTGAACTTCAGGGAAAGCCAAACACACTGTCGATGGCCGTACCAGGCCACCGCCCAAGGAAAGTCGCTCATCATCAACGCTTCTTCGGCAACCCACTCCGACCTGGCTTGGATGCCCGGCGGGTAATAAGGGGGGTACGACAGCCGGAGACGCACCGGCATGACCAGTGAAATGAGCAACGGAATGCTGGCCACCGCCACAAACGCCCCCACAGCCATAAGCCGGAACGCCGGCATGGCCACTCCGAATTGCTCCAGCAGCACAAAAAACAAGCCGACCCCAAACAAGAAGACCATCGGCGCCAGCACCGCCAGCAGGTTTTCGGTCGTTACCTCGGGCGACTCAGTGGTCAATACCGTTCGTCCCAACGCTTGGACCACCACAAACAGCGCCAGGCTCACCACAAGAAAACTCCTCAACCGCAACAACACCGTCTTGCGAAACGGCACCATTAACCCGACCAGGAAGAACGCGCCCACCCAACTCCCTCCCAATCGCGGCAAATCCTTCGCCATGATGTCTTTGATTCCCGACAACGCCTTTTGCCAGATCATTCCCCCAGTCAGGAGGCTGAAATCCGGGTGGAGCGCCCGCTCCAGTGGCTGGTCCACAAACAGGTCCGTGTTTTGGAGTATCGCATATCCCGCCGTCCCAAATGGGGTCCCGCTGACGACGAAGTTCCGCGCCACCCAAGGACCCATTACGAGGAGGAACGCACCCGCCGCCGCTCCCGCCATCTGCAGGCGCTTGGGCGTCGCCAGCGAACCCAGAAACAATCCGACCGGGAACATCACGAAAGCGAAGCTATAACGGGTCAATCCCGCCAAGCCCGCCAGCAGGCCAGCCAGCGCAGACATCCCCAACAACCACGTCGCACCCCGTGTGGAGCCTTCCTTGGTTTCAGGTTCGATGCGAACCAGCACTTCCACCAACCCCAGGAACAAGACCACCAGCAGCATCGTCGACTGACCCGAAATACTGAAGCGCCAGAACAGTTCCGAGCCGGCGAAAACGGCCGCCGAGACCCACGCCACGGAGTCGTCGAACAACCGTCTCCCCAGCCGGAATACGAGCCCTACCGCCACAAGGAACAGCCCCTGGTTCACTATCGCAATCCAGAGATCGGGTGCGTAGACCAAGGGCTGAGCTGTATTGGCGTCAGGCCGGATATCCGGCCAGCCCAGAGGGTTGACCTTGAGGGCCCCCGCCAGGAACGCAGGATAGACGGGCCCATTCGCAAGGTCCGGATGGTCCCCGTTCAACTTTGCGTCACCGCTGAGGTGCTTGCGGAGCAAATACACGCTGAACGGCCGGACGAATTGCGTGCTGAACCCGCGCCCCTCGGAAACGCTTCGAGCCACTTGCGCTGCATCCATCCCCTCGATCGTGGACAGGTTCTTGAATTGCGCCGCGTCGTACCACACCGTCAGCCCCAGCATCACAAACAAGACCAGCAAGGATTGCAGCAGCCGGTTTCCACTCCCCTCAGTAAGCTTGTGGATGAATTCCTGGAGGGGCATGGGCTGTTGCGTGTTTCGTGTTGGGTGTTCCGTGTCGCGTGTCGCGTCAAGGACTTGCAGAGGGGGCGCGCATCTCTTTGTGCAAGCGATCAATCATTCCCATTCACCGCAGACACTCCATTCGTCCTGAAAGAGCCGCTCGTCGCGCTCCCTCGCCCCTCAACGGGGAGAGGGCCGGGGTGAGGGGTGAGGACGCCAGAGATTGTCGCCTGGAAGAACTTAGATGTGCCTCGCAGCAGGTCGCTGGTGAAAAACATGCAACTCGCGCCGCGTCTTTCCGTCGTCGACGCCCCCACCCAGGATGCCCCATTCGCCTCACAATGACTCCAAGTGGTACTCGTGCAGTTTCCGGTGCAGCGTTCGCCGGCTCATGCCAATGCGCCTGGCCGCCTCAGTTCGGTTCCCACTGGTCTCCTGCAATGTGCGAGCAATCAACTCCTTCTCTGTTTCCTTCACTGTGGCAGGGGCACGCGCAGGCGCGGCGGGCGCGGCAGCCGTCACAACGGCAGCCTGGCCTGTCCGCACGTTGGCCGGCAGGTCCCGCGGCAGCAACCGCTCGCCACGGCTCAGCACCACGGCGCCCTCGAGGGCCGCTCGCAATTCGCGTACGTTGCCCGGCCACGGATAATTCATCAGCAACTGCATCGTCTCGGGGGCGATTTCCTTGACCGGCTTTTGGTTCTCCTGCGCGAACTCGCGAAGAAACGCCTGCACCAGCAGCGGCAGATCGCCCACCCTGTCGCGCACCGGAGGCAAATGAATCGGCACCACGTTCAACCTGAAAAACAAATCTTCCCGAAACGCCCCCGACCTCACCCGTTCGGCGAGGTCTTTGTTGGTTGCGGTCACCAATCGGACATCGCTGCTCAGCGTCTTGTTCGATCCCAGCCGCTCGAACGTCCGTTCGCCGAGGAACCGCAGCAGCTTGATCTGGACCGTCGGGTCGATTTCCCCGATTTCATCGAGGAACAACGTTCCGCCGTGCGCCTGCTCGAAACGCCCAATGCGCCGTTCGTGCGCCCCCGTGAATGCCCCCTTCTCGTGCCCGAACAGTTCGCTCTCCAACAAAGTCGCCGGCAACGCGGCGCAATGCACGGTCACCATCGGTCCTTTGCTCCGCGGACTGAGCTGGTGAATCGCCTTGGCAATGAGTTCCTTTCCCGTGCCGCTCTCGCCCAGGATTAACACGGTGCTCTTGGCCGGCGCCACCGAACGCACCGTTTCAAGCACGGCCTGCATCGCGGGCGATTGGCCGATGATGTTTTCCAGGCCGAACTTCACGTCGAGTTGTTGACGCAGAGACGTGTTTTCCTGCTCCAGGTTCCTCCCACGCAAGGCGCGGGCGATACGCAACTCCAACTCCTCGATTTGCAGGCGCCCTTTGGCGATGTAATCGTCCGCCCCGCTCTTCATCGCCTGCACCGCCAGTTCCTCCGAGCCGTAGGCCGTCATCAGGATGCACACTGGCGGATGCGACAGGGCCTTGGCCCGTGCAATCAGTTTCATCCCATCCTCGTGCGGCAGCCGGAAATCGGTGAGCAACACGTCGAAGTCCTCGCGCTCCAGCAGTTCCATCGCCGTGGGCGCGTCCTCCGCGATGTAAACATCGAAGCGCTCCTCCAGCGCGGCGCGCAACCCCTCGCGCGTCGGCTTTTCGTCATCCACGATCAAGAGCGTGCCTTTGCTCATGTGCGACGAGAGTAGAACGGAAATCGCAAAACGTAAACAGAAGGCGCGCTTTGGTTGGGCACATATCAAACGCTGAATGACGCCCCGAGCAGTCGGTTGGATCCGCTCACTGCCCCGACGATAGAAAGGCCGCAGCGCGGCGTTTACGCCGCATCGTCGTTCGGAAGCCCGCAGCCACCGGCCTGCTCGCTTCGACATTCGAGGGACACGGCCTGAAGCTCAACGCCGCGTCCCAGGGCAGTGCAAGAACGCGCCTCATCCCGTTCGACGGCCAATGCGGCCTTGACACTCGTGCGCCAGGCTGCACACTAATAGTCAGCATAAGCCAGGTTCGATGAACGCGACTTGGAATCCATTTTCCCTCCTCCGCGCCGGGTCAAGAAAGCAATCTCCTGTCAGCTCCAGCAGCGCGACGATGTGGGTGATGCTGCTTCACTTGACGGTGCCTGTCTTGGCGCAAGCCCAATTCGCTTACACAACGAATCGCGGCACGATCACCATCACCGCATACACCGGTCCCGGCGGTGCCGTATCGATTCCATCCAGGATCAAAGGCCGGCCGGTCGCCCGAATCGGCTCCGAGGCGTTCGCTTTCCACGGCAGGCTGACCAGCGTCACGATCCCCGCCAGCGTCACCAGCATCGGGAGCGAAGCGTTCAAGTACTGCACCAGCCTGACCAGGCTCACAATCCCCTACAGCGTCACCAACATTGGGGAACACGCGTTTTTCTCCTGCACGAACTTGAGCGCGATAACAGTGAGTCCGCTCAACTCCTTCTATAGCAGCGCGAATGGAGTCTTGTTCAACAAGCGCCGGACCCAGCTCATCGTATTTCCGGCGGCCAAAGTTGGAAGCTACGTGATCCCCAGCACCGTCACCAGTATCTGGTTCTCCGCGTTCTTTTCCTGCGATGGCCTGACCCGCATCACGATTCCCAATAGCGTCACCCGTATCGGCAGCTACGCGTTCGCTTACTGCACCGGCTTGAACAGCGTCGGGATCCCGAACAGTGTCACCGTCCTCGAAGAAGGCGCCTTTTATGGCTGCACCAGACTGTCCACGGTCACGATGGGAAACGGCGTGACCCTCATCGGGACTGCGGCGTTCGATTCGTGCACCAAGCTGCGCCGAGTCACGATGCCCAGGGTCACCAACATCGAGAGTTATGCGTTCCACCTCTGCGCGAGCCTGAGGAGCGTCACGCTGCCCAATAGCCTCACGAACATCGGATACAACGCGTTCGCGGATTGCCGCGGCCTCACCCGGGTGACAATCCCCAACCGCGTCACCTCCATCGGAGTTGCTGCGTTCCAAAACTGCACCAGCCTGGTAAGTGCAACGCTGCCCGACAGCGTCCGCTTCATCGGGCGCGGGGCGTTTTTTTACTGCACCAGCCTGACCAGCGTTGCGATCCCCAATAGCGTCGCCTTCGTCGAAGACTTTACGTTCCAATTCTGCACCAGCTTGACCAACCTCACCATCGGGAACGGCGTGATCGCCTTGGGGTACAATGCGTTCGCTCTCTGCACCAGCCTGACCCACGTGACGATTCCCAACAGCGTCACCCACATCGGGAGTTATGCATTCGTTGGCTGCAGCAACCTGAGCCGCGTCTCAATCCCCGCCAGTCTTACCAGCATCCCGGACACCGCGTTCAATGCGTGCACGAGCCTGGGCGTGATAACGGTGGATGCCCTCAGCCCTTATTATAGCAGTGTGGATGGAGTTTTATTGGACAAGAGCCAGACCCTGCTCATCCGATGTCCGCAGGGCAAAGCGGGAAGCTATGCAATCCCGAATAGCGTCACGCGCATCCAGGACTTTGCGTTCTATTCATGCACTCGCCTGACCAGCGTCACGATTCCCAACAGCGTCACCAACATTGGGTCCTTTACGTTCCATTCCTGCTCCAACCTGTCTAGCGTCACGATCCCCGCCAGCGTCACCAGCATCGGGGGTTACGCATTCGCAGTCTGCACCAGCCTGACGAACGTGACGATCCCCAATAGTGTCACCCGCATCGAGAACAATACGTTCTACTGCTGCACCAGCCTGACCAGCATCACGATTCCCAACAGTGTCACCAGCATTGGGAGCGAAGCGTTTTCTTATTGCACCAGCCTCGCCAGCGTTGCGCTCTCCAACAGCATAACGAACATCGCACGGGGGTTGTTCCGTTCCTGCACCAGCCTGACCAAGGTTAAAATCCCCGGCAGGGTCACCAGCATCGGGGACGATGCCTTCCACGACTGCATCAACCTGACCACCGTCACGATCCTCGGCACCGTGAGCAACATTGGGCTCTCGGCGTTTTCTTCCTGCACCGGCCTGAAGGGAGTGTATTTTCGGGGTAACAACGGCCTCGCCGGTCTTATTTTTGCGAATTGGGTACTCCTCGATGCCACCAACGCGACTGTCTATTACCTGCCGGGAACCACAGGCTGGGGCGGCTCGTTTGGCAGTCGTCCGACCGCGCTTTGGAAGCCGGTGATCGAAACCAGCGATGCCAGCTTTGGCGTGCGGACGAATCGATTCGGGTTCACTATTGCTTGGGCCGACGACCGGGCCGTCGTGGTGGAAGCCACCATGAACCTGGCCAATCCCGCCTGGATTCCGGTGAGCACTAACACCCTGCCTGACGGCATTTCCTATTTCAGCGATCCTCAGTGGACGAGTCCCGCACGATTCTATCGCCTCCGCTCGCCGTAGGCGGCTGGCGAACCCTCAGCCCCTGCCACCGCTGTGGGGAGCCAATGCCATTCGTTTGAACCTTTTTGGGGTTTGAACGTTTTGGGCTTACGAACTCTCTCATACTTGGCGCACCCTCGGACTCGTCAATGCGCAGGGTGTGCGGACAAAAGCCTCTACGAATCAGAAGTCGAGCAACGCGAATGAAGTCTTTCCCCCTGAACGGGTTCCGGATGGTCGCTGCGGTCGCCGCAACGCTGTTTATCCCGATGGGTCTCAGCGCCGGCGAAGCCATCGTGTCTTCAAACGCAAAGACCCACGCTTACCCGAGTCTGAAACCAAATCTGCCGGGAGATTCCAAGGGCCTGAAGTTTGGCGTCGCCACGCCAATGGACGGTATCACTCCGGGAATGTACAACTCGCGCCGACGCGATCGGCGTGCGGAACGACAGGCCCAGAACGCCGAAGACGAAAAGAGAAACTGGATGGTCCTGGATCCAGGCCAACTCAACGCCGAGGATGAGCAAAAGTCCGCCTTCGGAGTCAAAGAGTACGATTTGGAGAAACCGAACTCGAAACGGGACTACTTTTTCGCTCCTCCAGAGGACAAAGGAGACCGCACCGGTCGTCCGCAACAACTCGGCCGGCCTGGTGGCAAAAACAAGAACTCGTCGGAAGCCAAGGAAACCACGCGCGAACCAGAACAGGGAGCCACGGACAATGCCAAGGGCGACGATTCCCAAAAACAGGGCCGGCAGGTTGGCGACCATGTCTCCAAAGACCTTGACTTGAAGGATCTCCTTGCCCCCGGCAAAGCGAACTCACTGGCCCCAGCCGAGGACAAGACCGCCAAGATGTGGAAAGACGTCCTCGGAAACGGCGCAACCGCCCAGTCGCGGGACGACACTGGCCAACGTAATGACGGGTCGGTGGCCGACGGATTCCGTCCCTCAGCGGCGGATTCGTCCATTGGCACTCGTTCTCAGGCGCCGACACCTTCCTTCGGCCTTCGCAACGATTATGCCGCGCCACCGCCGGCAGCAAACTCCCCCAGCCTGTCCGGCCCCGCCTCAAGCGGGTTCACGGCTCCTTCCACGCCAATGGTTCCGCGTGGGGCCGATCGATACTTCGGTGGGGCATCCGCTCCCCCGAGTGCGAGCCGGGTGCCGACTCCTGACAATTACTCGCGGCCAAACGCCAACGGCTTCGGCTCCAGCTCAGCCAATTCGCCCTACAACCAGCCGCCACCGCCCCGGCGCCCGTCCAGCACGTTCGACATTCCAGCCCGGCCACGCTAGGCTGCCCTCGTCGGAAAACTTGAACTGCAGCGGCGCTCTATGAGCGCCGAACAAGGTGGGCCGACTTCGGCGGTCACAGACCGCCGCTACAAGCACACTTGGAGTGTTTGAACGGGCCGTTCGCGATCGGAACATTTGGATTCCTGGCAGCGCGTTCAAAACTGTAGCGGCGCTCTGTGAGCGCCGAGGCGGCGCCCCGCTGGGCGCCGCGGCAAACCGGCAGGTTTGCCCCACCATTTCGGAAATGACTTTTGGCAACCAGTCTAAAGCTTCGACGAAGGAGGGGTGGACCGAAGGTGCAACACGGAAATCCTACTCCTCGATTCGCAACACCTTCACAGTCGTTCCCGCTGCAAGAATTGTCTTGGGTGGCACGTCGACCAACCCATTCGCCACCGCGAGCGAGCCTAGCAAGTGGGACGCCTGTCCGGCTGCGGCACGCACAGCGCCCTGCTCGTCAGTCATCACCCGCATGAAATGACGGCGGTCGCCTGTGTTGGCCAATGGTTCGGCCAACGGACCGGGATGCGACGGCAGTTCCACCTGCTCCGCTCCCTGCCAGCGCAGCAACGCCGGACGCACCAACAACAGGAACGTCACGACTGACGACACCGGATTACCCGGCAGCCCAAACAGAAACTTTTCCCCCAGCCGGCCGAACACGAATGGTTTGCCGGGCCGGATGGACACCTTCCAGAATTCCAACGCACCGCCGAGTTGCTCGAAGGCGCCCTTCACGAAATCCAGTTCGCCGACGGACACGCCGCCGGTCGTGATGACCGCGTCGGATTCGGCGAATGCCAGGCTCAGCGCCCGCCGCGTCTCCTCCAACGAATCGCGCACCAACGGAAACACCCGCCCCACCGAACCCGCCTGCTTCACCAATGGCGCCAGTGTGACGCGATTGCTTTCGAAAATCTTTCCGCCCTGCGCCGGTTGCCCTGCTTCGAGCAACTCACTCCCCGTCGCCAGCAAAGCCACGACGGGCCGCCGCCGGACCATCACCGATGAGATGCCCAACGCGGCCAGCAACCCGGCGCGCGTCGCGGTGATCCGGTCCCCCGGGTTAGCCACCTTCGTGCCCTGCTTCACGTCTTCTCCGCGCAAGCGCACGTTTTCCCAGGGTTTGACCGGGTCCAACACCTCGATTTCCCCGGCCCGTGTTGCGTCGACTCGCGTGTCCTCCTGCATCACGACGGCGTCCGCGCCCGCCGGGAGAGGCGAACCGGTGAACAGACGCACGCACGTTCCCGATGGCACCGTGCCGACAAAAACTTCCCCCGCCGGCGCGGCGCCGAGCAGCTTGAGCGCAACCGGTGAATCCGGACCGGCCTTCGCCACGTCCGCCGCCCGCAAGGCGTAACCGTCCATCGCCGAGTTGTCGAACTGGGGCAAATCAATCGGCGAAAGGATCGGCTCGGCAAGGAACCTCCCAGTGGCCTCCGCGACGGCGACCCGTTCGGCCCCCAGCGGCTTGAGGCACGCCAGCATTCGCTCCCGCGCTTCTTCCAGTGACAACATGCCGCGAAGTGTCCGACGTGCCCGCAAGAGTTCAAGCCGTTAGTGGGGCAGCCGTCACGGCTGTCTCCGCGGGCGTCTCGCCCGCGAACGGGCGCGATTCAGGATTCAGGATGCATGATAAGAGCGCGCTCCGCTCATCCTCCATCGTGCATCCTGTATCCCGCATCCTGCATCCTGCATCTGCACCTCGCATCCCGTACCCTTTCATGCGACAACTTGCCCATGCAACGCGCCATCTGTGTCTTCAGTTCATCCAGTGACGCTGTTGCCTCGCACTACTTCGAGCTGGCTGAATCGTTCGGCGCGCTCCTCGCCCGGCGCCAAATGGGCCTGGTGTACGGCGGCGGCCGCGTGGGCTTGATGGGTGCCTTGGCACGCTCCGTGCATGCCCACGGCGGGAAAGTGATAGGCGTGATTCCGGACTTTCTCCGCGCCCTCGAAGTTGCTTATGAAGACGCCGACGAACTGATCGTCACGCGCGACCTGCGCGAACGAAAGGCCGTCATGGAAGCGCGCTCCGACGCTTTCGTCGCGCTGCCGGGGGGCTTCGGCACATTGGAGGAAATCCTCGAAATCCTCACCCTCAAGCAGCTCGCCACGCACGCCAAACCCGTTGTCTTTCTCAATGCGCGAGGATTCTTCGATCCGTTGCTGGCGCTGTTCGAGCAACTCTACCGCGAGCAATTCGCGAAGGCAGAGACCCGCGACCACTACCACGTCGCCGCCGCGCCGCACGACGCGCTGGACCACATCGAGCGCTACCAACCGTTCGCGCCGGTGGCCAAGTGGTTTGAAACTCCACGATCAGGAGCCCGAGAAGGCTAACCATTAACCACGGATAAGCGATTCCATATCCGTGATAATCCCTGAAATCCGTGCCATCCGTTCCCATCAGCCTGGAGGGTTAAGCCCCCATTCCGAACACATCGGTCCCGACCCCAGAGCCGTCGCAGAACACGACGGAGGTCCAAACGCCATTGGCAAGAACTTGCGGCCGTTCCCACTTGCCCCTTGCAGTTTAGCAACGCGATTTTTACGCTTGCTCGCATGGCTCGGAAGGATTCGGCAACAACCGCGCAACATCGCGGGTTCGGCGATATTCTCGGCATCGTCTTGATCGCCGCGGCGCTGCTCTTGCTCCTGGCGCAAGTTTCCTTCGATCGCTTCGACGTGGACTCGAACAAAGTCCCCGCCAACCAGACGGCCCAAAACTGGATCGGCGGCGCCGGCGCCTGGGGGGCGAACGTGTTCTTCCAGATGTTTGGCGCGGGCGCGTTCGTGCTGCCGATACTTCTGTTCCTCTACGGACTGGGGTGCCTGCTCGAATTCTTCGCCTATCTCAAGGGCCGCTGCGCGTGGGCGGCGCTCTTGTTCGTGACGTGTCTCGGCTTCTTCGACCTTTATTCGGCTTCGATGGATGGGCTTCGGCGCAACCTCAACTCGGTGAGCGCCGGCGGCTACCTGGGCAAGTTCTTGAACGATCTCCTTTTTCGCCATCTGGGCAAGCCGGGCGCCACGATCATCTTCTGCACGCTCTATCTCATCAGCCTGATCGGCCTCACCAATTTCCAGCTCATCCCCTGGCTCCGGGCCCGGGGCGCGCGCCGATCTGCGGCGGCGGCGGACGAACCGGAGGACAAGAGATTGTCGCCCGAAGAGCGCGCCCTCTCCCGGCGCGCCCATGAATTGGAAAAGCAGGCAAAGAAGCTCCAGGACGAACTCGACAAATCGCGTGAAAAGGAAAAGTCCAAGGAAGACAAGTCCGGCCTTGGCCCCGATCTGCGTCCCGTGCCGGCGCCCACGGTGCGCGATCTGAGCGTGCCCCCCCCGCGCATCGGCAAGGCCGTTCGGCCGAAAGTCGAGGAACCCCCCATCGCGCGCGATGAATTGGAAGGTGAAGTCATCAGCGCCCGGGAGATCGCCGCCGCGTCGACCGCCGACGTGCTCGGCACGAATCCTGAGCCAGCCAAAAGCGGCGAGAAGCCGGAGAAGATTTCGCGCGGCGAGAAAAAGGCTCCTCCGCCAACGCCCGTCGAGGATTGGGGCCCGGCACGGCCTGCCGGGAAATCCGATGCGGAGCAGCCGGCCGAAAAACTGGATCCCTCCCCTGCCCCGGCTTCTGTCTCCGCTGCTGCCGCCGCGCCGTCCACCGCGCCCGCGACCGAGCCGAAATTCACCGACAACTCCGGCGCCGCTCGCCGTCCGCCCCCGAAAAAGAAGCCCCTCTCCGTCGCCTCCACCCCGCTCATCGGCAATTACCAGATGCCGCCGATGGATTTCCTCCAGTTCCCCGACATGACCGTCAAACCCACCGAGTCCAAGGAGGAATTGATGGCCAACGCCCGCTTGATGCAGCAGACGCTCGCGCAATTCGACATCGAGGTGTCGCTCGGGGACATCACCAAGGGCCCGACCATCACCCGCTACGAGTTGCACCCGGCGCCCGGCGTGAAGCTCGAAAAAATCGCGGGCCTCAACAACAACATCGCCGCCGCGCTCAAGGCCGAGCGCATCCACATCCTGGCGCCGGTGCCCGGCAAGAGCTCGGTGGGCATCGAGGTGCCCAACATCGTCAAGACCAAGGTCATCATTCGCGACCTCCTCGAGTCCGAGGAATGGCTCAAGAACAAGGCCCGAATCCCGCTCGCTCTCGGCAAGGACGTCTACGGGCACCCGATCATCGCTGACCTTGCCGACATGCCGCACCTGCTCATCGCGGGCAGCACCGGTTCGGGCAAATCCGTTTGCATCAACTCCATCATCGCGTCGTTGCTCTACAAGTTCCCGCCGGACCAGCTCCGCTTCGTGATGATCGATCCGAAGGTCGTCGAGCTGCAACAATACAACCTGCTTCCGCACCTGGTCGTCCCCGTCGTCACCGATCCCAAGAAGGTCATCCTGGCCTTGCGGTGGGTCGTGAACGAAATGGAGAAGCGCTACCAGATCTTCGCCAAGGTCGGCGTGCGCAACATCAAGTCGTTCAACGAACGTCCCAAAGGCAAGCACGCCGCGCCCCCGGCCCAGGCCGAACTGCCTCTCAGCTCGAAGAAGGAAAAAATCGAGCCGGGCGCCGAAGGCTTCGCCGTCGAAGTGGACGAGGAGATCGTCGTGCCGCGCGACGATGACGTCGTCATTCCCGACAAACTCTCCTACATCGTCGTCATCATCGATGAGCTGGCCGACCTGATGCTCGTCGCCCCCGCCGACGTCGAGATGGCCATCGCCCGCATCACGCAAATGGCCCGCGCCGCCGGCATTCATTGCATCGTCGCCACGCAGCGGCCGAGCGTCGATGTCATCACCGGCGTCATCAAGGCGAACATCCCCGCCCGCATCGCCTTTCAAGTCGCGGCGAAAGTGGACTCGCGCACCATTCTCGATGCGATGGGTGCGGACAAGCTCCTCGGCAAAGGCGATATGCTTTATCTGCCGCCAGGCTCGGCAAAATTAATCCGCGCACAGGGGGCGCTCATCACCGATCAAGAAATCCAGAGCATCGTTGACTTCATCGCGCGCCAGGGCAAGCCGAGCTACGAAGTTGAGATCCATCAGCAACTTTCCAAGCCGACTGGCGCT